>Ga0190363_1000023_pt1 | contig 90678 bp, 80 predicted proteins | sample 48721867_MG_FD_161272 | JGI IMG/M metagenome (GOLD analysis project Ga0190363, IMG submission 161272) | Hydrothermal vent microbial mat bacterial communities from Southern Trench, Guaymas Basin, Mexico - 4872-18-6-7_MG | ecosystem: Environmental > Aquatic > Marine > Hydrothermal vents >...
TTCAAAATTCACCACTCCGACAAAAGAAGTGAGCCCTCCGAACCGTTCAAGGCCTCTTGCCTTCCCAATTCTCAACTTGAGAACAGAACGGTGCACTGTTCTGAAAATCTCCTTAGGAAATCAGCTGGAGAGGTTATTTGAAATATAGAGGAAAAAGCATTGAATTGGGCTCCTTGGATCTGACAAGAAGCCACTTTCAGTTTGAGCACCGTCTTGATTATACAAAATTATTTACTTCCTTAGAAGTGTTTTTCTTAGCTCTTAAGTTGGCAATTGCTGCCAGCTTGGTTATCATAAAATCTGCTCTCTCTTGAAGGACGTCTTCAATGGTGACCCTCAGAAATGTCTATTACTCGATCGCTGGGCGGAAAATTCTCTCAGGTGTTTCCTGGACAATTCCCCCTGGAAAACGATTGGCTTTGGTTGGGGCCAATGGCTCGGGGAAGACGACCCTTCTCAAGCTAATCGCTCAAGAACTAACTCCTCAAGAGGGCGAAATAATCGTTCCTCGGAATTTTCGCCTGGGCTATCTCCCTCAAGAAATTCTAAACTTCCCTCATTCAAGCGTTTTAGAACACGTCCTCCAGGGACGGCCCGAAATCCTCAAATTGGAACAAGAAATTCAAGAGCTCCATAACCAACTGACCACGCCAGGTGAAAAAACCAACCAATTACTCAGCCAACTTGGGTCACTGGAAGAAAAATTTCAAGCTCTGGCTGGCTATCAAGTTGAATCTCAAGCCAAAATTTATCTCTCCGGCCTGGGTTTCTCTCCCCATGATTTCCATAGGCCTTTATCAACCTTCAGCGGCGGTTGGACGATGCGGGCCTATCTGGCTCGACTCCTCCTCCAAGCACCCGATCTACTGCTTCTTGACGAACCCACTAACCATCTTGATCTAGTGGCTCTAGAATGGTTGGAACAATATTTGTTGGAGTTCAAAGGAGCTGTGGTCATTGTTTCGCACGACCGTTATTTCATTGACCGCTTAGCTGATGAAATTTATGAGCTGGAAAATGGCTTATTAACTAAATACCCGGGCCGATACAGTCTCTATCTTGAGGAAAAAAGAAAAAAGATCGAGATTCAAAGAAAAAAATATGAAGAACAGCTAGCTGAACGGGAAAGAATTCTGAGGTTTGTCCAAAAATACAGAAGTGATAAAAAAAGGGCCCGTCAAGTTCAAAGCCGGCTGAAACTTCTAGAAAAGATGGAACCGCTCACTCCTCCACCATCTCTGCCCCGGCTCAATTTTCGCCTATCCATCACCTCCCCCAGTTATAAAGATGTGTTGATAATGGAAAAGGTTTGGTTTCGCTTTGACCCAGGAGATTGGCTCTTTCGCGACCTGGAACTCCATTTGACCCGGGGAGCAAAAACAGCCTTGGTCGGACCCAATGGCTCGGGCAAAACAACTCTCACCCGACTGATCACAGGGGAATTGAAGCCCCAAAAAGGCCGAATTCGCCTTGGACCCAGAACTCAGATTGGCTATTATTCCCAACAACCTACTAGTACCCTCAATCCAGAATCTTCCGTCTATGAAGAAGTCATAGCCTCCACGCCTCTGGACCGCTTACTTTATGTGCGGGAAGTTTTGGGCATTTTTCAATTCAAAGGCGAAGAAATAAATAAAAAAATCGGTGTTCTCTCTGGGGGCGAAAAAGCCCGAGTTTCTCTAGCAAAAATTCTGCTCTCCTCGGCCAATTTTCTAATAATGGACGAACCTACTACTCATCTGGATTTAATCGCCCGCGAAGCTCTGGAAGAAGCCCTCCGGTCCTATGAAGGAACTCTACTTATCATTTCCCATGATCGGTATTTCCTCGATCGCATCGTCCACCAAGTCATTGAAATAAATAACAAACAATTAATTCCCTATCCAGGCAATTACACTTATTACTCAACTAAAAAGAAAAGCATCCATCAGCAATTTGTGCTGGCTGAACAAAAACAAAAGGAGTCCTCCACCTTGAAATCCTCTTCTTTTTCTTCCGAGCCATCTTCATCTTCCACTTTTACCACCGCTAAAACTCCTTCACCTCCGGGAAGAAAAACAAAGGAACAACGCCGCCGAGAGGCTGAAGCCCGGCAGGCTATAAGTCAAAAAAGAAGAAGCCTCCAACTCAAAATTAAAGAAATAGAAGAGAGAATCATGTCTTTAGAAAACAGAAAGAAGGCTTTAGAAGAAATTCTGGCTAACCCTCAAACCTATCAAGAAAAAGGAGAGGTCATTGCTCAAGTTAGTCAAGAATATTCCCAACTCCGGCGTCATCTAGACCAGTTATATTCGGCTTGGGAAAAAGCTGGGCAAGAGTTGGAAAAACTTCTGGCTAACCTTCCTTCAATAAGCAAAAAATGAAATTTTTTCACTTTACAATTCAGATAAAATTTTTCCAGATTCACCTAAATGAAAACTCAATTTCAGTGGCTAATTATCTAGAATATAAAGAAATAATAAAACCAGCCATGTTTAGTATATTAATATATTTCTATATAATTTGAATAAAATATTCATTTTTCGAGCAGCTAAATTCGTTAAAATTTCTTAAATAAAAATTAAAATTTTCTGTTGACAGAACCCAAAAGAATAAATAAAATCAACTGTAATTATCGGAAGGCTTTGAGTTTTCCGATAATTACAGTAAAAATAGTTGATGCAGGAAGTTCATTACTCGCCCAATTATTGGTAAGCCGATTTTTATCTCTTTTTAAAGGCATTATTTTTGATAAAAATAGGGCATTATCTGCCAACCCTCAGTAATTTACACCCCCCAAATACACCTTCCTTTTTTAAATTTTCCATAAGGAGGACTCATGGAAATCCAGAGAAAAATAAAATTTGAGGGAGAGCTTTCGCGGGATTTTCTTGACGAAATTAAAGAGATGTCCCATTGCGATGAAATCGATCGCTGCATTCAATGCGGCACCTGTAGCAGTTCCTGTCCTATGGCCATCTATATGGATTACCCTCCTCGAAAAATTATCGCCTTTGTGAAAAATGGATTCAGGGAAGAAGCCTTAAAAAGTTTTACTATCTGGCTCTGTTCCTCCTGCTATACCTGTCAGGTTCGTTGTCCCGCTAAAATTAAAATCACCGATGTCATGTATGCCTTGAAAAGGAAAGCTATTCAGGAAAAAGTTTATCCTGGGCAATTTACTATCCCTGTCCTTGCCCGGGAAATGTATCGAATGATTGCTAAAAACGGGCGTAGCTCCGAACTCTGGCTCATTCTCAATCTTTACTTAAAATCATGGAATCCCCTGGGTCTTATGAAGATGGCTCCGACAGGAATAAGCCTGCTCAAAACAGGACGGATGAGCTTCAAGAAAGAAAAGATCAAGAATACTAGTCAACTTCAGAAAATCTTAAAAGCCGTCAAGGAGGATGGACAATGAAAGATTATGCCTATTATCCCGGTTGCTCACTCAAGGGCAATGCTAAACACTACGAAGAATCCATCCTGCCTGTTTTTAAAGAACTGGGATTTGCTCTTGAGGAGCTGGAAGACTGGAATTGTTGTGGAGCTACGGCCTATTTTGCCGTTGACGACCGCATGGCTGCAGCTATTTGCGGCCGAAATTTAGCGCTGGCGGAGAAAGAAGGCAAAGATATTTTGGCTCCTTGTGCTGGTTGCTATTTAACTTTAAGGAAATCAAATCAATATCTAGCTAATGGCTCAGAAGAAGCCCAGAAAATTCTGGCCGTTCTCAAAGATGTAGATTGTGAATATCATGGGCAGGTCAAAGTGAAACACCCTTTAGAAGTTCTCATTCAAGACGTAGGGCTGAAAACCATCCAAGCCAAAGTTCAAAATCCTTTAGTCGGTCTAAAAGTCGCCTGTTATTACGGCTGTCAATTAGTCAGACCTTTCACTGAATTCGATGATCCTGACTACCCCGTGACTTTGGACCAAGTAATGGCGGCTATTGGAGCTACACCGGTTGAATATTCGGCCAAAACTAAATGTTGTGGCGGTTCTCTCACAGGAACAATTGAAGAAGTAGGCACTCAGCTCAATTATGTTCTCCTTAAAGAAGCTAAAAGAAAAGAAGCTGATGTGATTGTGACTATATGTCCTCTGTGTCAATTTAATCTGGAAATAATCCAGAATAAAGTAGCCCACAAATTTAAGGAAAAATTTGATATTCCCGTCCTCTATTTTTCCCAGCTAATGGGCCTGGCCTTTGGCCTGAATAAATATGAACTGGGGTTTAAACGTTCCATTATTCCTTTGAGCCCGCTGTGGGAAAAAATTCAGAGAGGAGGATAAGATGAACCAAAATGGTCAGCCTAGAATAGGTGTTTTTGTCTGTCATTGTGGCACTAACATTGCCGGCAAAGTAAATGTCTATGAAGTGGTCGACTTCGCTTCCAAACTCGACCATGTGGTCATCGCCAAAGAATACAAATTCATGTGTTCTGATCCCGGGCAGGAACTTATCAAGCAAAGCATCCTAGAATACAAGCTTAACCGGGTTGTAGTAGCCTCCTGTTCTCCTTTAATGCACGAACCCACTTTCCGCGCTGTTACGGCGGAGGCTGGTCTTAATCCCTTCTATTTCCAGATGTCCAATATCCGGGAGCATGTCTCCTGGGTGACAGAAGACCCGGAGAAAGCCACCAAAAAGGCTAAAGCTCTTATTTCAGCAGCTGTCCGCCGGGTGGCTTTACATGACCCTCTCTTTAAAAAAGAAGTTCCGGTCCGACCCGAAGTCCTCATTGTTGGCGGAGGCATCGCCGGTATCCATGCCGCCCTGACTTACGCCAATTCAGGGAAAAAGGTCTATCTGGTGGAGAAGGAGCCCTCAATCGGAGGACATATGGCCATGCTGGACAAAACTTTTCCCACCCTTGACTGCTCCGCCTGTATTTTAACTCCTAAAATGACCGAAGTAGGTAAACATCCTAACATTGAGCTTTTAACTTGGAGTGAGATTGAGGAAGTTTCCGGATATGTGGGCAATTTCAAAGTCAAAATCAAGAAAAAAGCCCGCTATGTTGACCTGGATAAGTGTAATGGTTGCGGAGCTTGTTGGGAAAATTGCCCGACAGTCATTACTCCTTCTGAAAGGATAATCCGGAAAGGAAAAACCATCATTAAAATTGTCGAAAAAGAACATTGAAATGACTCTTCAACAAATTAAGGAACTTCTTCAAGCTGAAGTCATCTTTGGAGACCACTATCTGGATAGAGAAATTACTTTTGCTGGCGGGTCAGATCTGATGAGTGATGTTTTAGCTTTTGGGCAACCAGGAATTCTTTTGCTCACTGGTTTAACCAATCTCCAATCCGTCCGTACCGCCGATATTATCGAAGCTAAAGCCATCATCTATGTAAGAGGAAAAAAGCCGGATGCCCAAACTATCAAATTTGCCCGAGAAAAAAATATTCCCATATTATCCACCCCCTTAACGATGTATGAGGCCTGCGGGATTCTTTATCAAGCTGGGCTACCGGGAGTAGGGAGCTTACGTCCCACAACAACCTCTAATGAATAGACATGATGAATTTATCCAAACATTTACCATTTTGGGTAGAGATTTCAGCCGAGCCGGCAGCGTCTCGACTGAAATTAAAGAAATCCTTCAAGAAATCGGTGTGCCTTCATCCATCATTCGGCGGGTGGCTATTGCTTCTTATGAGGCAGAAATGAATGTAGTTATGTATGCTCAAAAAGGAGAATTAACTCTAACGCTTAACCCGGAGACCATTAAAATAGAAGTGGAGGATGAAGGCCAGGGCATAGAAGATATTGAACTAGCTATGCAGGAAGGTTACTCCACTGCTACAGAAGAAATGCGGGAAATGGGCTTTGGAGCTGGTATGGGTTTACCTAATATCAAGAAGAATGCCCATATCTTTATTATTACTTCCTCGCCTGGAGTAGGCACATATTTAAAAATGATCTTTTACTTGGACGAGGAGAGGGCGGCCTAATGGAATATTTTCATACTATTCGCATTGACCCTGACAAATGCCAGGGCCGCATGAGCTGTCTCCGCGTTTGCCCTACCCAGGCCATTCGAGTCAGAGGAGGTAAAGCCCGCATGCTGGAAGATAGATGTATTGATTGCGGGGAATGCATTACGGCCTGTAAAAACGGAGCCATTCGGCCACTCACCGATCCAGTAGGTGAATTAACCAAATTCCGCTACACTATAGCCATCCCCACTCCTGCCTTATATGCCCAATTCGGCCAAGAAATTCTTCCAGGAAAAATCCTCAGCGGCCTCCGTCGGCTTGGTTTTGATGATGCCTACGATCTAGCTTACACTTGCGGGGAAGTAAGTCTTGTCATCCAGGAATATCTACGGGAAAATAAAGGCCCCCGACCGATTATTTCCAATGTCTGTCCTACGGTGGTCCGACTCATTCAGGTTAAATATCCATCTCTGGTGGACCACGTCACTCCCATTGACATCCCTCGGGAAATAGCCGGCCGGGAAATAAAAAAGAAAAAAGCTCAACAATTGGGCTTAAAAGAGAAAGAAATCGGAGCTTTCTACATTACCCCCTGTCCGGTCAAAATGCTTTCGATCAAACAACCAGCGGAAAAAGTCAAGTCTCATCTCGACGGGGCTATTTCGATTGCTGATATTTACGGTCCCCTCCTCTCAGCCATGGAAACTCTGGATAAATCAGAAGAAAACAACTCCCTGGAAAATATCTGTCTCCTGGGTTTGGGCTGGGCCATTGCCGGTGGCATTCGGCGGACCTTAAAGCTGAAGAATTCCTTGGCTGTCTCAGGCATCACCGAGATAATTAAAGTCTTTGAAGATATAGAAAGAGGCAAATTAAAACATATCGATTTTATTGAAGCTTATTCTTGTCCTCAAGGTTGTGTGGGTGGCTCTCTAACCGTGGAGAACCTTTACATTTCTTATAATAAAATCCTTCAACTCTTGGAAACATTGGAATTCGAAAAAATAAAAGCCTGCCCGGACATTGTTAAAATCCGCCGTCGTTATCGCTCCGGTTACTACTTCATCGAAGGTAAATTAAAACCCAGACCACTAAAACCCCTATATGAAGACCTTTCTCTAGCCATTCAGAAAAAGAAGGAAAAAGAAGAGATCTATGCCCGACTCCCCAAAATAGATTGTGGCGTTTGCGGCTCCCCTACCTGTCAGGCATTCGCCGAAGATGTGGTCAGAGGGGAGGCCGAGTTAACTGACTGTTTCGCCATGATTCCGGAGAAATTTCAGGAACTTTCTCAGGAATTAATTAAACTTTTAAAGAAAACCGCCCAGGCCTTCTCCTCAAAAATCCCCAAGAAGCAAACCCTTTCTAAGGAAAAAAAGAGGAAAAAATGACTTTACAAGAAATTATCAAGGGTTTAAATCTCGAAGTTATTACTGGAGGAGATAATTTAAATCTCGAGGTAAAAGATGGGTACACCAGCGACCTCCTCAGCGATGTGATGGCCAATGCTCAACCTGCCTGCCTTTGGATCACTCTCCAGACCCATGTCAATATTGTGGCCGTAGCCAAACTAAAAGACTTGGCCGGGATTATTATTGTTAACGGCCGTCAGCCCGACAAAGAAACCCGTCAAAAGGCGCAAGAGGAAAACCTGCCTCTTCTCCTGAGCAAGGAGACAGCCTTTCAGGTCTCGGGGCGACTTTATCAACTTCTGGGAAAGGGAAAGTGAAGGTGCTTCGAACTTTTAAAGCTGATCTCCACATTCATACTTGCCTTTCTCCCTGCGGTGAACTTTCTATGTCGCCTCGCAATATCATCCTCCGCGCTGTGGAGGAAAAAATTGATATCCTCGGCATTTGTGACCACAACTCCGCTGAAAATGTCCCGGCCCTTTTGGCCATAGCCAAAACATATCCCGTGACTATTTTCCCCGGCATGGAAATAACCTCCCAGGAAGAAATCCATATCCTGGGACTTTTTGATAATTTAGAGGCCGTTCTCCAGCTCCAGGAAGAAGTCTATCATCATCTCCCGGGAGAAAATGATGAAGAAGCTTTTGGGCTTCAGGTAGTGGTCAATGAACAGGGAGAAGTTTTACGCTTCAATCCTCGATTACTTATTGGTGCTTGCACCCTCTCTCTCAACCAGATTGTCGATTTAATTCATTCCTTTAAGGGCCTAGCCATTGCTTCCCATATTGACCGGGAATCATTCAGCTTGATCAGTCAGTTAGGTTTCATTCCCTCTGATATCATTCTGGATGCTTTAGAAATTTCTCCTTCCATTTCTTACTATCAGGCTCTCAATCGTTTTGCTCCTCACCTGCCGTTGGTCTCCTTTTCCGATGCCCACCGGCCCGAGGAAATAGGACAAAGCTTCACCCGCTTCCTCATCCAAGAGGCCTCTCTAACTGAGATTCGCCTGGCTCTCCGAAACCAACAAGGCAGGAGGATAATTCATTAAAATGGAGGATTTATCCTTGCACATTCTTGATGTGGCCGAAAATTCTCTGGCGGCCAAAGCTACCCGGGTAATTATCCGTCTTGAAGAGGATACCCAGGCTAAAACCCTCCGACTGGTTATTGAAGACAATGGTCAGGGGATGGATAAAGAGACTTTGAAACGGGCTGTTGATCCTTTTTTCACCACCAAACAGACCCGTCGAGTGGGCTTGGGACTTTCTTTACTGGCTCAAGCGGCCCACGCCACGGGGGGACAGTTTTCTCTGGAATCAAAGCCTGGTTGGGGAACAAAAGTGACAGCCACTTTTAAAACAGATCATTGGGACTTGAAACCCCTCGGCGACATTAGTCAAACCTTATTGACTCTTATTCTAGGCCATCCTGAAGTGGAGTTGATTTTTATTCACCGCCGGGACAATCAAGAAGCTATCTTCTCTACCGAAAAGGTTAAAGCCGAGCTTAACGGATGGCTACTTAATTCTCCCCAGGCAATTCCATTAATCATGGATCATATAAATAAAGCTATGAACTTATAAGGAGGGAAACCATGGAGGCTAAAGTTTCCGAAATACTCCAACGATATGAACCGGAACAAAGCTCTATCATCGCTATTTTGCAGGACATCCAGGAAGCCTATGGCTATCTTCCCCGAGAGACACTAGTTGAAGTAGCCCAGGAACTCAATATTCCGCTAAGTCGTGTTCTCAGTCTAGCCACCTTCTTCCGAGCTTTTAGTTTAAAGCCCAAAGGTAAACATCCTATCCACGTCTGTATGGGCACCGCCTGCCATGTTCGAGGCGCTCAACTCGTCTTGGAAAAGTTCGAACGTGAACTGGGCATTAAAACCGGAGAAACAACTGAAGATTTCACTTTTTCTTTAGACGCCGTTCGCTGCGTGGGTTGTTGTGGTTTGGCCCCAGTGGTAATGGTCGGGGAAGAAGTCCACGGTAAGGTTTCTCAAATGAAAGTTCCGGGAATTATTAAAAAATATAAAAAATAAAGAGGTGCAAAATGCCTAAACTGACAATAGAAGAATTGGAAAAATTAAGGGAGAGGGCGAAAAAGGCAACATTTCTCCGAGAAACCACTGATTATCGGGCCAAGATAACGGTTCACATGGGCACCTGTGGGATCGCGGCTGGCGCCAGAGAAATCATGAATGCCTTTCTTCAAGAGCTTCAAGCAAGAGATATCACTGATGTTCTTCTCACCAACTCAGGTTGTGCTGGGCTGTGCAGTCGTGAACCTATGGCCACTATAGAAATTAAGGGCCAGGCTCCAGTGAAATATGTTGATCTAACCCCGGAAAAAGTTAAGCAAATATTCGAAAAACATGTTCTCGGAGGCGAAATAGTTCAAGACTACGCCCTCGGCATCGGTAGCGAAAAAACTGACTATTAAAGGAGGGCCGATATGGAAGAGAAAACTACTCCGACAAGATACCGGCTACATCTCATGGTCTGTGCCGGGACAGCCTGCGTCTCCAACCGCTCTTTTGAAATAAAAGAAGCTTTGGAGAAAGAGCTCAAAAAACAGGGCTTAGAAAATGAAGTCCTGGTCGTGACCACGGGCTGCAATGGCTTCTGTGAAAGAGGACCTCTCTTAGTGGTGCAACCTGGTAATATTTTCTATCAACAACTGACAGTTAAAGACATTCCTTACCTAGTGGAAGAACACTTTCTGAAAGGACGTCCGGTTCAAAAATTAATGTATACTCCGCCTGAAGAAAAAAAACCCATTCCTGTCCTCAACGATATAGACTTCTTCAAAAAACAAGTTCTCATTGCTCTTCGGAATCGAGGTTTAATTGATCCCGAAAAAATCGAAGATTATATCGCCCGAGATGGCTATCGAGCTCTAGTTAAAGCCCTCACCCAGATGACTCCCGAAGAAATAATTGAAGAAATTAAGAAATCAGGGCTTCGAGGTAGAGGCGGGGCCGGCTTTCCAACCGGCCTTAAATGGGAATTTGTCCGGCTAGCCAGTCCTGCCAATGGCGGCCTAAAATACCTGGTTTGTAATGGCGACGAAGGTGACCCCGGGGCTTTTATGGACCGGAGTATTCTAGAGGCCGATCCCCATTCAGTTATCGAAGGAATGGTTATTGGCGCTAAAGCCATTGGCGCTCAACAGGGTTATGTTTACATCCGCAATGAATACCCTCTAGCCCTCAAGAGATTAACTCTGGCGCTGGAGCAAGCCCGTGAATATGGACTTCTCGGCAAAGATATTTTAGGAACGGGCTTTGATTTTGATATCAAAGTGGCTCGCGGGGCTGGCGCCTTTGTCTGCGGTGAAGAGACGGCCTTGCTAGCCTCAATTGAAGGCCGTCTGGGTGAACCTCGACCTCGTCCACCTTACCCCGCTCAACGTGGCCTCTACGGCCAACCAACCTGTATCAATAATGTTGAAACCTGGGCGAACGTGCCGGTGATAATCAATCGTGGAGCTGAATGGTTTTCCAAAATCGGCACCAAGACCAGTAAAGGAACCAAAGTATTTTCTCTGGTCGGTAAAATCAACAACACCGGTTTGGTCGAAGTTCCCATGGGGATAACGCTCCGGGAAATTATTTTTGAAATAGGCGGAGGAATTCCCGGAGGCAAAGAATTTAAGGCCGTCCAGACAGGCGGCCCTTCGGGTGGGTGTATTCCTAAAGAAAAACTTGACCTGCCTATCGACTATGAAAGTTTAACCGAAGCCGGCTCCATGATGGGCTCTGGGGGTATGGTGGTTATGGATGAAGATACCTGTATGGTGGATGTGGCCAAATACTTCCTTTCTTTTACTCAAGACGAATCCTGCGGCAAATGTACTCCTTGTCGGGAAGGAACCAAGGCTATGTTGGACATTCTGGAGCGCATCACTAAAGGGGAAGGCACCGAAGAAGATTTACAGCTTCTAGAAGATTTGGCGGTCTCCATTAAGGAAACCGCCCTCTGTGGGCTAGGAAAAACTGCTCCCAATCCGGTGTTGACAACTCTCCGTTATTTCCGGGACGAATATTTAACCCACATCCGCGACAAGAAATGTCCAGCTCATGTTTGTCGAGATCTTAATGTCTACACTATTGACGAAAAAATTTGTCTGGAAGTGGGTCATGGCTGTGACGTGTGCCGACGCAATTGTGCTTCTGAGGCTATTATTGGCGAAAAAAATCAACCTCACCGGATAATTCAGGAAAAATGCATCAAATGCGGCGTGTGCTACGATGTTTGTAAATTCGGCGCCGTGAAAGTTGATTAAGGAGGTGAGACTATGATTCATCTAACCATAGACGGTAAAAAGTTAGAGGTAGAAGAAGGAACTACCATCCTCCAAGCGGCCGAAAAAGCTGATATCCATATTCCCACCCTTTGCTACCATCCTCTCCTAGAACCCTACGCCTCCTGCCGGGTCTGCATTGTCGAAGTTGAACATCAAGGTAAGAAAGAATTATTGACTTCCTGCAATACCCTGGTTCGTGAGGGAATGGTGGTTGAAACAGCTTCTGAACGGGTCCTGCGAGCCAGAAAATTGAATGTGGAAATGCTCCTGGCCCGGGCTCCGGCAGCTGAGCCCGTCAAAAAAATTGCCCAGGAGCTGGGTATTGAGAAACCTCGTTTTGAAATTAAGGATCCCCAAGAAAAATGTATTCTCTGTGGACTTTGCGTCCGGGCCTGTGAGGAGGTAGTAGGAGCCAATGCCATCAGTTTTATTAATCGAGGCCAAGAACGAGAAGTGGCTCCGCCTTTTGGAGAACCGAGCGAAGCTTGTATCGGTTGTACAGCCTGTGCTTTCTTCTGTCCTACTGGAGCTATCACTTATGAAGATCTCTATGGACGCCAAGTCATCCATGAAGAACTTAATCTCGGGCCAGCTACAGCTATTCGGGTGCCTATTCGGCAAGCTGTGCCCATGGTACCTTTTATCGACGAAGACGCCTGCATTCATTTTAAGACGGGCAACTGCCAGCTGTGCGTCAAGGTCTGCGAAAAGGAAGCCATCAACCACGATATGAAAGAAGAAGAAATAGAAATCGAAGTGGGCTCCATCATCTTGGCCTCAGGTTTCAAACCCTTTGACGCCCGACGAATTCCAGCTTATGGTTACGGAAGATTTCCCAACGTCATTACTGCTCTGGAATTTGAAAGATTGGTTAATGCCTCTGGACCTACTGGAGGAAAAATCCTTCTGGCGAATGGCCAAGAACCAAAAGCCGTGGGCATCATTCATTGTGTGGGCTCACGAGATGAAAATTACAATGAGTATTGTTCCCGAGTCTGCTGCATGTACTCCCTCAAATTTGCTCATCTCATTAGAGAAAAAACTGAGGCTGATATCTATGATTTTTACATCGACATGCGGTGCTTTGGAAAAGGTTACGAAGAATTCTACCATCGTCTCCTTCACGAAGGGACTAAATTCATCCGAGGCCGCGTGTCTGAAATTACTGACATTCCTTTAACCCCAGAAGAAGAAGGTAAACTTATCATTCGGGTTGAAGACACTCTGGTGGGCACTGTCAGACGAATCCCCGTCGACATGGTGATTTTAGCTACTGGACTTGAACCTAGTCTCGATCATAATGAGATTGCTCATATTTTCAATATTTCTTGCAGCCAAGATACCTTCTTTCTGGAAAGACATCCCAAGCTCGCGCCGGTTTCCACTTTCTCTGATGGCATCTTTCTAGCCGGGACCTGTCAATCTCCCAAAGATATTCCTGATACAGTTGCCCAGGCTGGAGCTGCTGCTTCTGAAGCCCTGGCTTTGGCTGATAAGGGTACTTTTGAGCTCGAGCCCATAACTGCCGAAATAGATGAAAAACTCTGTGCAGGCTGCCAAATCTGCGTTTCTCTTTGTCCTTTCAATGCTATCACCTACAACAAAGAAAAGCATATTTCCGAAGTCAACGACGCCCTGTGCAAAGGTTGCGGAACCTGTGTCTCAGCCTGTCCCTCCGGGGCCGCCCAACAGAAACACTTCCGCGATCTACAGATAATGGCGGAGATTGAAGGACTTTTCATTGACTAAAAAATAGTGGATAATCATTTTTAATTTGTCTATAATACAAAGTTTCGCGTCGGCATAGACCGAAAAAACATGGAAGGAGGCCAACTATGAGTCAGCAAGCCTTCGAACCCAAGCTAGTTGGCTTCTTGTGTAATTGGTGTTCCTATACCGGGGCTGACCTCGCCGGAACAGCCCGGATGACCTACGCTCCCAATCTCCGGATAATCAGGGTCATGTGTAGTGGCCGAGTGGATCCTCAATTTGTGCTCAAAGCTTTTCAGGAAGGAGCGGATGGAGTTCTTATCTCCGGCTGCCATCCCGGCGATTGCCATTACCAAGAAGGCAACTACAAAGCCCTCCGAAGGCACCGCCTACTCTCCAAAATGTTGGAACAATTTGGCATCGAAAAAGAACGTTTTCGTCTGGAATGGGTTTCCGCCGCAGAAGGTGCTAAATTCCAGAAAGTCTGTAATGAATTCACTGAACAAATCAGAAAATTAGGACCATTGTCCTGGAATGGAGGAAAAAAGAATGAGTGATCAGAAGCCAAAAGTAGCTTTTTACTGGTGTGCATCCTGCGGAGGATGCGAAGAAGCTGTGATTGACCTGGCCGAAGATATCCTCAAAGTAGTGGAAGCTGTTGATATTGTTTTCTGGCCGGTAGCTCTCGATTTCAAGAAAAGTGACGTTGAAGCAATGGAAGACGGGTCAATCGCAGTGAGTTTTATCAATGGAGCTGTGCGCCTCTCGGAACAAGAAGAGATGGTTAAATTGCTCCGCCGAAAATCTCAATTAGTCGTGGCCTTTGGCAGCTGCGCCCATTTGGGAGGAATTCCCGGGTTGGCTAATTTCTGGGACAAAGAATCCATTTTTAATCGAGCCTATCATACGACTCCTTCCACTGATAATCCTGAAGGGGTGGTTCCCCAAGAAAAATGCACTATTGACGGGAAGGAGTTATACTTACCAAGTTTTTTTAATACTGTTTATGCTCTTGATCAGGTTATCGATGTGGATTATTACCTCCCGGGATGTGCTCCTCCTCGAGACCTCATTATGAATGCTGTTCAGGCCATTCTTGAAGGTAACCTCCCTCCTAAGGGATCCGTGCTCTCTCCCAACAAAGCCCTCTGTGAAGACTGCGACCGCAATGACACCAAACCCGAAAAATTAGCCATCAAAGATATTAAACGTCCTTGGGAAGTTATTCTCGATCCCGAAGTTTGTTTCTTGGCTCAAGGGGTCATTTGTCTTGGCCCGGCCACCAGAACAGGTTGCGGCCAACGCTGCATTAGCGCCAACATGCCCTGTCGTGGTTGCTTCGGACCAACCGACCAAGTTATTGATATGGGAGCCAAATTCCTGGCAGCCTTTGCTTCTATTTTGGATGCTGATGACGAAAGCGAAGTGGAAAAAATTGTCGAGACAATCGTGGATCCTGCTGGCACCTTTTACCGCTTCAGTCTGCCAACATCCATTCTCAGACGACGTAAAATGGAGGAAAAACGATGAGTCAAAGAATTACAATTGATCCCATAACTAGGTTAGAAGGCCATGGCAAAATAGAAATATTTTTGGACGATAAAGGCGATGTTGAACGGGCTTTTCTCCAGATTCCTGAACTCCGGGGATTCGAACAATTTGCCGTAGGTCGACCTGCCGAAGAAATGCCCCGGATCACTCCTCGAATCTGCGGTGTCTGCCCCACGGCTCACCATATGGCTTCCACTAAAACTCTGGATGATCTCTTTAAAGTAGAGCCCACCCCTGCAGCCCGGATGATTAGAGAGTTAATTTATAACGCCTTCCAATTTGAAGACCATACGCTTCATTTCTTTTTTCTAGGCGGACCGGACTTCGTTGTTGGTCCCAAAGCCCCCAAAGCCGAACGCAATATACTCGGCGTAATCGGCAAAGTTGGTCTGGAAATTGGGGGAAAAGTTATCCGAGCTAGAAGGGAAGCCCGAGACATTATCAATTACCTTGGAGGTAAAGTAATTCATCCCGTTTGTGGCCTTCCTGGTGGTGTTTCCAAACCACTGGATGAAGAACACCGACTCCAATTTTTGGAAACCGCCAAATTCATCCGGGAATTTGCCCTCTTTGCTCTCCAGATCTTTGATGATGTCGTTCTCAAAAATAAAGAATACGTCGAACTAGTCACTGGTGATGCCTATAAGATGGAAACTTATTATATGGGACTGGTGAATAAAGATAACAAAGTTGACTTTTATGACGGCGACGTTCGGGTAGTTGATCCCGAAGGCAAAGAATTTGCCAAATTTAAACCCCATGAATATCTTGATCATATTGCCGAACATGTGGAACCTTGGACCTATATCAAATTCCCCTTCTTAAAGAAAGTCGGTTGGAAAGGTTTTGTTGAGGGTAAAAATAGCGGCATTTTCCGAGTGGCTCCTCTCGCTCGACTAAATGCTTCTGATGGGATGGCTACGCCCTTGGCTCAGGAAGCCTATGAAAAAATGTACGAAACACTGGGGGGCAAACCTTCCCACCACACCCTCGCCTTTCATTGGGCTCGCCTTATTGAAGCTCTCCAGGCAGCGGAAAAGATGGTTGAACTTCTGGAAAATAAAGACATCACTGATCCCAATATTCGGAATATTCCCACAGAAACTCCCACAGAAGGAATAGGTATTGTTGAAGCTCCTCGAGGAACTCTTATTCACCACTACAAAACAGATGAAAGAGGTATCATTACCGAAGCCAACCTAATTGTGGCCACTGTTAACAACGCGGCGGCCATAACCATGTCCATCGAAAAAGCAGCCAAAGCCTTTATTAAAGGGGGCAAAGTAGACGAGGGAATTCTCAATCTGGCGGAGATGGCCTTCCGACCCTATGATCCCTGTCACGCTTGCGGAACTCACGCCCTACCTGGAGATATGCCTCTTGAAATCCGGATTTACGATCACGAAGGGGAACTAGTCAAGAAACTGAAAAAATAAGGTGGTGATTCTCTCAGGCCCTTTCTCTGGAAAGAAAGGGCCTTTTTCTTGTAAAAATCCTGTTTCTATATCTTTAGAACTAAAAAGAAGATCTTAATCATACTTTTTCTCGCCTAGAGAGGGAATCTTTAATCCCTAAAAAATCATAGCTAAATTTCCTCTTCTCACCGGAGCAATTAAGGAGAAGAATTTACATTAGGTAAGCCAGCTGGAAAAGAGCTCTTAACTTAGTTGAAGAAACGCTTGCTTTTACCCAGGCACCCCGTCTAACTTTGGCTCTTACCAGAACCCTCCATCCAATTTGAAAATTAAGTCTAAAAACCATTAACTTGTCTCACGAGGCTGCTGGAAAATAGAAAATATGAGGAGATAATCATTAACTAAGAACATGGGGACAATGAGATTGAAATTCCAAAGGAGAGCCTTTTAGCCCTTATTTCACCAAAGATTTCTTTAGGTGAGGAATTTTTCCCTACTTTAGCTTGATATCTTCATTAAAGTGCTTTAAAATGAAGCCTATAATTAAAGTTCCATTGATTTAACATGAATCCACCACAGCTCTCCTTAAGAACAAAATTAATCCTTAGTTTCCTAGTGGTCATAATTTTTGGTGGTCTAATTTCCTTGATTATCGGCTGGCGCATAGTAAAAAACACTCTTATCAGTCAAGCTCAACTAAAAGTTAAACATGACCTTTCAGCTGCCTGGATGGTCTTTAATGAACGCCTTAACGACATTAAAGACATTATTGCTCTGACTTCCGCCCGGGAAAGCCTTCACCAGGCGCTTCAGGAAAAGCGCCAAGATATTCTTCTTAAGTACCTCCAAAGAGTCCGTCAGGGATACGCTCTCGACTTTCTCAACCTGACCGATGCTCGAGGGCAAGTGGTCATTCGGACCAGAAATCCAGCTCATACCGGCGACGATCAGTCGAATGATGAATTAGTCTCCCGAGCTCTTCAAGGAGTTACCGTAGCTGCGCCTCAAATAATTCCCCGGAAAGAACTTCTCAAAGAAGGTCCTGATTTAGCTGAAAGAGCCAAGATGAAAATTTTACCCACCCCTAAAGCCGCCCCTCGGGAGGAAAACATCGAAACGCGAGGCATGGTGTTAAAAGCCGCCGCCCCCCTTATTGATGAAAGTGGCCAAATATTGGGCGCTCTTTATGGGGGTTTGCTTTTGAATCGCAATTATGAAATTGTCGACCGAGTCAAAGGTATCGTTTATAAAGACGAAAAATACAAGGGTCGAGAAATTGGTACAGCCACTATTTTCCAGCACGACCTGCGCATCTCCACTAATGTCCGCAATAAAGATGGCAGCCGAGCCATCGGTACCCGGGTCTCCCGAGAAGTTAGTCAAGCCGTTTTGAAAGAAGGGCAACCTTGGATTGATCGAGCCTTTGTAGTCAATGATTGGTATATTACCGCCTATGAACCCATTCGCAACATTGAAGGACGCATTATCGGTATGTTGTATGTCGGCATGCTGGAAAAACCCTATTTGGACACTACTAATCGCGTGATGCTTACCTTTACCGGAATGGCCTCTCTCTGTGTAGTAGTTCTTCTAATTATCCTCTATTTCTCCACGACCAGGATTATCAATCCCCTCCAAAAAATGGTGACCGCCACTCAATGGATTGCCCAAGGTGACCTCTCCCATAAAGTAGATGTGACTTCTAGCGATGAAATCGGCCAATTAGCTGCTTCCTTCAACGTGATGGTGGACAATCTTAAAGAAGCCAATCGAAAACTTATTGAATGGGGCAAAACTCTGGAAAAAAAAGTAGAAGAAAGAACTAAAGAATTATGCGCTATGCAAGCCCATCTGATTCAATCTGAAAAATTAGCTTCCCTCGGAAAATTAGCGGCAGGCATTGCGCATGAAATCAATAATCCTTTGGGCGGCATTCTAATTTACAGCCATCTTCTCTTGGAAGATACCGATAAAAATAGTCCTCACTATGAAAATTTAAAAAAAATCGTTAAAGAAACAGCCCGATGTAAAGAGATTGTCAAAAGGCTTTTGGAATTCGCGCGACCCAAAGAACCGGAATTTACCTTGATCGATATCAATGAAATTGTCGAGAAATCCCTCTCTATCGTGGAAAGACAGGTGCTTTTCCAGAATATCAAAATCATCAAAGATTATGATCCTCATCTCCCTAGAACAGTAGCTGACGGAGCTCAATTACAACAGGTGTTTACCAATATTATTATTAATGCGGCTGAAGCAATGAATGGCCAAGGAACTCTCACGATTAAAACCTACCGAGATCCGGAGGATAAATATCTCCACATTTCCTTCGCCGACACCGGCCATGGCATAAGCGAAGAGGATAAAAGAAGAATTTTTGAACCCTTTTTCACGACGAAGGAGGTTGGCCAAGGCACCGGTTTAGGACTGGCTATAAGCTACAGCATAATCCAAAAACATCAAGGAACTATTGAAGTTATTAGTCAACCCCAAGAAGGAGCCACTTTTATTGTTAAACTTCCCATTAGGAAAGACGGGGATGAAGAAAAAACATAAAATTCTGATTGTCGATGATGAGGAGGCAATTCGCGACTCTTGCAGTCAAGTTCTCCGCCGGGCCGGTTACTGGGTTAAGACAGCTGTCGACGCCCTGGAAGGTTTAAACTTGATCACTCAGGAAACTTTTGATGTTGTTCTACTCGATTTAAAGTTACCTCGACTTAATGGCCTGGAAGCTCTTCCCCAGTTCAAGAAAAAACAACCTGAATTGCCAGTCATCATTATTACTGGTTATGCCACTATAGAATCTGCGGTGGAAGCTATCAAAAAAGGGGCCTTTGATTATTTGGCCAAACCTTTCAGTCCCCAAGAACTTCGGGTTATCATTAAAAAAGCCCTGCAGGCCAAAAGTTCTATTCTCTCTCTCCCTGAGTTGGAAAAAGGTGAATTTCCGGAGGATTTCTCCGATTTTGATATGGTCGTTGGCGCTAGCCCAGTTATGAAGAAAGTTTTAGAAATTGTTCGGCGAGTCAGCCCAACTGATAGCACCGTGCTTATTACTGGAGAAAGTGGCACCGGTAAAGAACTTCTGGCTCGAGAAATCCACAAACACAGTCCCCGCCGCCAAGCTCCTTTTGTCGTGGTTGACTGTGGCGCCCTGGTGGAGACTTTGTTCGAAAGCGAACTTTTCGGGCATGTTAAAGGATCTTTTACCGGCGCTTATGCTACTAAACATGGCCGTTTCGAAGTGGCCAATGGCGGAACAATCTTTTTAGACGAAATCAGTAATATTTCTCTTAATATTCAGGCTAAGCTTCTCCGGGTAATCCAAGAAAGGGAAGTAACTCGCATCGGTAGTTCTCGACCGATTAAAGTAGATGTTCGCATCATTGCGGCCACCAACCAAGATCTGGCTGCCTGTGTGCGACAAGGAACGTTTCGGGAGGACCTCTTTTACCGGCTAAGTGTGGTCCCAATTCACCTGCCCCCTCTTCGGGAAAGAAAGGAAGACATTCCTTACTTAATTGACTATTTTCTCCAAAAATATTGCCAGAAAGCGAAAAAAAGACTCAAAACCATTCCGCCTCAAGTTAAAAAAGCTCTTATGAATTATGATTGGCCAGGAAATATCCGCGAGCTAGAAAATACTATTGAAAGAGCTGTGGTTCTCGCTCAAGGCGACGAACTGGAAATGGCCGACTTAATCTATCATGGATTAGGAACTAGATACTCATCTTTTCCTCCCGGAGGCGAATTTAAATCATTAGAGGAAATAGAAAAAGAATATATCAAACTAGTGCTGCAAGCCCAGGGAGGCAATAAAAGCAGAACAGCAAAAATTTTAGGGATTGATCGCAAAACTCTTTTGGCGAAAATAAAAAAATATAATCTAGGAGAAAAAGTCGACTCTGACTAGGTCAAAAATGGACAGAAGTGGGGAAAAATTCTCCTGAAAGCAAAGGGGGATCTTTTAGATAGGGAACATGGCTCATGCTTTTACTATCCTAAAGATAATAAATAAATTACAGATAAATATCTCTTACTAAGCCAGCCTCATTATTAAATAGGCACAATTCTTGCAATCTATTCTTTTCCGAAAGGTCATATCTGTACATAATATTTTCTAACCCACCTTTCGGAAAGAAAAAGATTTTAAAAAAGGAAGATAGCCATGAAAATTGTCAAGCTAAAAAAAGAAAATCTCCATCCCTTTCTTCAGGCTGTCTCACAAGATGCCGAACTCTGGGCGCCTGTTCGCCTGAGTAATAACAAACATTCCTTCCAGTTGATTGACGACTTTTCTAAAATCGACTTGGATTATACCCGAACCATTCTTCCCCCCAGAAAACTTTTTCTGCCTCCCGAGTTCAACATGTTTCAAGCCTCATTCCAGGGCTACCAAGAAGACTATTCCCATGTTACTCCCAAAGTTCTCTTTGGTGTCCATCCCTGTGATCTTCATGGACTCTTAATTTTCGATCAGTTCCACCGTCAGGCTTTTGAAGACCCTTATTACCTAAAGGCCCGAGAGAACACCCTAGTTTTTGGCCATTCTTGTTGGCCTGATGAATACTGTTTTTGCCAATCCACCCATACTCATATTATTGAAGAAGGCTATGATCTCTTCTTCTCCGAACTGGATGACTATTATCTGGTCTGGATAGGTTCGAGTGAAGGCGATGATTGCCTCCGCCTCACCCCGGAGTTATTCGAGGAATCCATCAGTGAAGAAGACATTAAAAGTTATATTGCCTGGCAAGAGAAAAGAAATCGAGCTTTCCAACTCCATATTAACTTTGTTTCTATGCCGGATCTGATGGAGCTTCGCTATCATCATCCTCTATGGGAAGTCCTCGGTCAGGCCTGCCTTTCCTGTGGCTCCTGCAGTATGGTCTGTCCCACCTGTAACTGTTACAACGTCAACGATCACCCCGTCTTGGGTAAAAATTATTCAGAAATTCACCGCTGTTGGGACTCCTGCATGCTGGAAAATTATTCAGCGGTAGCTGGAGGGGAAAACTTTCGGGAAAAACGTTCTCAACGACTAAAACTCTGGTACACCCATAAACTGCAAGCTTACATCTCCAAATATGGTAAGCCGGCCTGTGTCGGCTGCGGACGGTGTCTTGTCACCTGCCCGGTAGACATCAATATTTACACTGTCTCCCGGGCTCTAGAAGGCGAGCAAGTTGACGCCTTCTGGAATCGCTTAGCCAATGAGGTGAAACAATGAAAGTTGTCAATAAAACCAACCAGACAAAAAATCCATTCCTGCCTGAACCCGCCCGAATTGTCAGGATGTACCCTCTAACGGAAGATGTCAAATTTTTCCAGGTCCGGTTAGTTGATATAGAAAAATCTTTATCTTTTCAATACCGTCCTGGTCAATTTGCTATGATTTCGGTCCTGGGTGCTGGCGAAGCCCCATTTTCCATTTCCTCCACCCCATCGCGGCCCGGCTTGCTTGAATTCTGTATTCGTCAAACGGGCACTGTAACTAGGGCGATTTTCAATTTAAAGGAAAATGACCTGATTGGGGTTCGTGGACCTTACGGCAATGGCTTTCCTATCGAAAAAATGGAAGGCAAAGACATCCTGATTGTCATGGGCGGTCTGGGAGCGGCTCCTCTGCGTTCGGTTCTCCTTTATTGTCTTGACAACCGGGATCTTTTTGGTCGAGTTATTCTGCTTCATGGAGCCAAACGCCCCGCGGAAATGATTTTCCTTCAAGAATTTCTCGATCTAAAAAAACGTAGCGATCTGGAGTGCTATTTAACAGTCGATCAGGATGATACTGGTCAATGGGTGGACAACGTTGGGGTAGTCACTACCCTTTTCCCCCAATTGAAAGAAATTAATCCCAACCAAACTGTGGCGCTGGTTTGTGGCCCCCCAGTCATGTACAAATTTGTCATCCAGGAACTTTTAAAACTCAACATCCCAAAAGACCAGATCCTAATGACTTTGGAAAGACGGATGAAATGCGGCGTGGGTAAATGTGGTCATTGTGCTATTGACTACATTTATACCTGTCTTGACGGTCCTGTATTTACTTACTGGGATGTTATTCATATGAGAGAGTTAATCTAAGGGGGAGATAATGGACAACAGAAAATTGAAGATCGGCATTTATGAATTAACTGGATGTGCAGGTGATGCCTTAATGATTCTTAACTGTGAAAAAGAACTCTTGGATATCTTTCAGGCAGTAGACATCCAATCTTTCTTGATGGCTAAAAGCGACAATATCGAGGGCGAACTGGATGTAGCCCTGGTCGAAGGTTCAGTGACCACTGAAAAAGAAATAGAAGAATTAAAAGATATAAGGCAACGCTCTCGGATAGTAGTGGCTCTTGGTTTATGTGCCACGGTGGGCGGTATTCAAGCGCGTTTTCAAAACCCTCAGGAGTGGCAAGAACATTTCCGCAAAGTCTATGGCGATACTTCTATGGAGCTCAAGGCCACTGTCTCCAAACCTATTGATGCCTATGTCAAAGTTGATTTCTATCTACCTGGTTGTCCCATAAGTAAAGAGCAGTTTCTTCACTTTTTCACCCGGATTGTCAAAGGTACTCCTCCTGAAGAATATCCGCGTCCGGTCTGTGTCACCTGCAAATACAAAGAAAACGACTGTCTCTTGAAAAGAGGCCTTCTCTGTCTTGGGCCCTTAACTAGTGACGGATGTGGGGCTGTGTGCCCCAGCCATAACCTCCCCTGCGTAGGTTGCTGGGGCCCAGTCAAAGGTGGCAATTGGACTTCTGAATTCTACCTCCTCAAAGAAAAAGGATTCGATGTTGAGGCCATTCGTAAGAGAATGGCCAATTATTCCGGCGCAAAAATTTCAGAATTTTTTAAACAACTCGACAGGAGAGACTAAAATGAAAAAGATAACCATAGACCACTTACCTCGAGTTGAAGGCAATGGCGGTATTACCGCCCTTATCGATGGCCAGACGGTGGCTGAAGTAAAATTCTACATCAATGAAGGACCACGCCTCATCGAAAGGTTAGTCATCGGCCGGACTCCTGAAGAAGATGTCAGCTTGACCCCTCGAATCTGTGCTATTTGTACAGTTTCTCATAAATTGGCAGCTGTCCGGGCCATGGAAAATGCTTTGCAACTGACGGTGCCTTCTAAGACTAATCTCCTGCGGGAATTAATGCATATGGGCGAAATGATCGAAAGTCACTCCCTTCATATTTATTATCTAGCTCTCCCTGATTATCTAGGTTATCCCAATGCGATCGCTATGGCTTCAGAGTACGAATTTGAAGTCAAAATCGCCCTAGAAATGAAAAATTTTGCCAATCATATCATGAAAGTTATAAATGGTCGTTTCGTCCATGGTGAAAATACCGTCATTGGTGGCTTTGGAAAGTGGCCCAGCCGGGATGAGCTCCTTTGGATCAAATCTAGGGCTATCCAATTTATGCCTTTTGTCCTGAAAACAGTGGACTTATTCTGTACTCTTAACTACCCTGACATCCCGGAAGCAGAAACTCTATATGCCTGTTGCTTACCCCCGGATGACAAATTCGGCTTTTGGGGGGAAGAAATCCTTGTCTCCAATGGAGATCACCTTTTCCGTGATGACTATCGTCAATTGACTAATGAATTCGTGGTGCCTCATTCCTACGCTCGCCGGAGCCGTTATCAAGGACAACCTTACTCAGTGGGAGCTCTCGCCAGGATTAATAACCTCGGTGAACGTCTGGAGAGCGAAGCAGGTCGGATGTTCCGTAAGTATTTTAATGAACACTGGAAAAAGAATCCTCTCTACAACAACGCCGCTCAAGCTCTGGAAATTCTGTATTGTTTTGAAAGAATACCCCAGCTGGTCGATGAGATTCTTGAGACCGATGACTTTCCAGAAATAGTCCCTTATGAAGCGCGAGAAGGAAAAGGCACAGGCTTAGTGGAAGCTCCGCGCGGCCTTTTGATCCACCACTACGCTTTAGAGGACGGGCTGGTCAAAGAAGCCGATATCATTACTCCCACTGCTCAAAATGCCGAAGATATTGAACGTTACGGTGTGATCGCCGCCCAAACTTTATTGGATCAAGGTAAAGAGGAAGCGATCCGCGATCGATTAGATATTCTGGTTCGAGCTTATGATCCCTGTATCAGCTGTTCCGTTCATCTGGCTGAGGTAAGGAAGGTGGAAGACAATAATTGGCAAAAACGCCTCCAAGAAATCAAATCTCAAAAATCACCTCTGTTCATCGGCATCGGTAATCCGAACGAGGGTGATGATGCCGCCGGACCGGTCTTAATTGCTTCTCTTAAAGAACTAGGTTATCCAGCCCTCTTAGCGAGTGAGTTGAAAGAAAAAGAACTTCCGCAAAGATTAAATTCAGAGGAAATACTTATTTTTGTCGATGCTGTCAACGCTGGTAAAAAACCTGGGGAAATAGTGCTTATTCCTTTACTAAGTGTTCTCCACAGCTCCACCCTCAGTCACCGTTTTATACCTTTTATCCCTCACCAGATGAGCTATAGCCAATTAAAAAATAGCTATGTCTTAGGCATCCAACCCAAACAGCTAAAGCATCGCTCCCAGCTCTCAGCTGAAGTTCGCCAGGCTCTTCATAAAATTACTGAAATTCTAAAAAATTAATCAAGCCCGAGGGTAACTTAAATTTAAATAAATCGTCCAGTGGGTGAAGAAATAAGTGATTTATAAATAATCACTTCCCGCCTTAAAAACTTCCTGCATCAATAAACTTCTTCCCCCTGGACGATTTTTTTATTCGAAATTGAGAAAAAGCATCTGAATATTTAGTAATTGTTTTTATGGAAACGATAATTATAATTAAAATAGTCTAAAATAAGTTGTGAATTCTTGGAAAATATTTGATATGCTCATATCTTTAATCCTTGATTAAAGGAGGAAATAATGAGTGATAGCCAGGCTCTTCCCACTGGACGAGACCTCTCTCTCGGGATAGCCCTCTCATCTCTAGGCATGATCATTTTTGCTCTCTTGACTATTAATCATTTCTTCGCGGCTAATTTTCCCGAAACAATTTTCAAAGGTTCTTTTTGCGACTTTAGTGCCTTCTTTAACTGTGACAGTTCAGCCTACTCTTCCTTAACCCATTTCTTTGGTGTGCCTCTGGGATATTTAGGTCTGGCGGCCGGACTATTCCTGCTTCTCGGGGTCATTTTTCCTTCAACGGCTATGAAAAAAACTATCCGCACTCTGGCCCTGGTCAACTTTCTAGGAGTGATAGCCCTCTTTCTGTATTCACTTCTTGGTCAAAAAAGCCTCTGCCTGCTTTGTTTGGGTTACTATCTATCCTCCTGGTTGGCTTTCCTTTTTCTCTGGCGAGAAACGCCGTCCGATCGAGCCAAATTAAAGTATTTCTTCTCCCCCTCCTTGAAAATCACCGGCGTAGCACTGGTTTTTCTCCTGTGGGGAGCCTACGGCTATCATCAATACTTTCAGGCCAAAACCGCAGCCCAGCGGGGAGGAGTAGCAGCCAAAGTCGTCAGGGAGTTCTATAGTCTGGAAAAAGTGCCCAATCCCAGCTTTATCTCTCCCTTTTGGACAGCCAAAGCCACTGAAAATTTCGAAGAGGCGCCGATTCGCATTGTTGAATACGCTGATTTTCTTTGCCCTGACTGCCTTTACCTTTTCTACCAACTGGAGCAGTTGAAGAAAGAGTACCCCGGCCAGCTCAACATTGCCTTCCAATTCTTTCCCTTAGAAGCCAAATGTAATCAGGTGGTGGATAAAGATTTCCATCCCGGTGCCTGCGAGCTCAGTTATATAGCGGCTTATGACCCCCAGAAGTTTCTGGCTATTCATAATGAAATTTTTCTCAACTTCAAGAAAGCCCGCCAACCCGAATGGCGCCGAAAACTGGCCAAAAAATACGGGGTGGAGAAAGCTTTGACCGACGAAGCTACTCACCAGCTAGTGGCGAAGATAATCAATACCGGAGCTGAGTATGAAAAAACTTCGGCCCGTTACGCCCACGGCATCCGTTCCACCCCGACCATGATTATCAACAATCGAATGATTATCGGCACTTTACCTTATCCCCATTTGAAAGCTATTGTCGAGGCTCTGCTCGAGGAACAGGCAGCCCAAGAAGGCCCGCAACGGTTTCTGGAAAACTGGGTTAAGAGGAAATAAACCAAGAAATTAAGGGTAATAATTTTACTTCCTTTGGAAAGAGAGGAGATCTTCAGCCTCCGTTCCCTGACGTTTCCAGGCCTTAATAAAAGGTAGCTCTTCTTTATCCAGGCCGCCAAAGAAAATAAAATGGGGAGAAATTCCCAGAATCCAGAGCTTAGTCTCAATTTTGGCTAAAACTTTTCCTTTAGAATTCAACAGCCAGTAAACAGCTTTGGAGTTGGTGGCTTCTCGATTGGAACTCACCAGAAAATTTCCCTGGGCTGTCCGGGTCAAAGAAAAAATATTAGGTTTATAAGCATAAATTGACTTGCGATATTTTTCAATAACTCGACCGAAGCGGGCCCACCAATCCGGATTGCGGCCAGCTATTCTCTCTTTCCGCTCTTGGCGCCACCGGGCCAGATCTCGGCCAGTTACTTTGGCAGGAGGAGGTAAAAGAGTTCCAATTTCTTTGACTAAATGTCCGGCCAAATCGTAAACCTGGAACTTACCCCCCCCAATCCTTCCGAAAAAAGAACTTTCCCCGGCTCATAAACGGCCCAAAGGAAAAGAGGAGCGAAGGGCAAAGGAGAATCCGCCCCTCCTTCCAGAAAAGATATCCGGTTATAATGCTCGGTTCGGTGGCCTCGAGAGACAATCTTCCCCTGGTCATCAATAAGAATCAGCTCATGAACTGAAGAATGGTAGAAATAATCTTTTTCTCTTTTGGGCTGGCCGATAAAAACAAATTCCACCAGAAATTTATTCCCGCCCATTTCGGGGAAAAACCAGTTCTCCTGCCCCTCCCGCAGAGCCGATCTGAATAATTCTCTCCTCTCCGCTTCGGAGAAAAGTTAGAGAAAAAATTATCATGAAGAGAAAGATTAAACATCTTTTCCTCTTCCACCTCCTCTCTCCTAGGCCATTATTAATACTGCCGTTATCCGTCATTTATTCAACTCTCAAAAGGCACTCTCGGCCACCCTAAATCTCTCATTAAATAGGTGCCCCGGGTGGGGGAGACAAAGGCGGGGTCAATTTTAATTGGTCAGGATTCTTTTCAAATATATCCAACTGACGCCACGCTGCGAGCCAGTGAGCTTTGGTCTCTTCATTCCGGGTTTGAGGCAAGACTTCCGCCAGCCATTCCTTTAACTGCTTTAATTTTAGACTGGCCACCGCCCTCACCTGGGGGAGAACCCCTTCATCAAGAGCCAACCGGAAAAGGTGATAAAGAACCACATCATCCACCACTCGTTTGACTTCAGCTAGAGGCGCTGAGGGAGTTTCTTTCTTCCAAGTGACAGCCAGTACCCGGTCAATAACTTCCCCTAATCCCGGACTTTGAGAATTCCGACTGTGATATTCAACCAATCGGCAGGCTCGTTGAGGATTGAAGAGGACGCTCAGAGTGAGGTTGGCCGCAGCTTCAGCGGCTCCTAAAGAATCAAAAGTTGGGCCGGTCCGACCAGCAAAAGAATCGCGGGTTCTTTCCCACCCACTGGGGCGAGGGGGAATAATCCTCCAGATATGGTCGGGTACAAAAAGAAATTCAGGTTGAATAGTCTGGAGAAGCATCTCCAGAGCCTGGCGTTGCCACTCGGGATTCACCATCTCGGGCAGAGGCAAAGAGTCTCCTCTGATTTTATGAGCATAATTCAGCCCAGCCAGAACCTTGACCGCGGCTTCCACCTGATAACGATGAAAGAAATAGACTGGCACTAGGATATCTTCCAAGAGGGCCAAAGGAGAGCCCCAGGGGATTCGCTTGGCAGAAAAGTTCTGTAAAGCTACTTTTCTAATCTCCATCACTCTGGCCAATTCCTTTACCGGGTCTACACCATTGTCCCACTGGTGAGCTAAAGGATGGGCAGCTCCCGGAGCAGTAGCATCACGATCACTGAGATATAACAATCCCCGTTGAAAGGCTGTAGTCAAAATTGCTTGAAGAGCTTTGGTCTCATCTACGCCTGGAGGAAAATCTTGATAACCATAGGCAATACTGACTTTGTCCCATTCCCCTATACCAGTGGCGTAAGCCTCGGCCAGATCTATTTTTCCCTGGGAGTTTAATTTAATCAGTGGATGGGGATAATCCATCACTGAGGCTCGGTCATTCACACTAGAAGCATAGTTATGAACTAACCCCAGGGTGTGCCCGACTTCATGGCAAGCCAACTGGCGAATTCTAGCCAGAGCCATCTGCTTCAAAAGAGCTGAATTATCCTTTTCTTGAGTGAAATTTCCTACTAGACTTTGAGCAATTAAGTAATCCTGACGAATTCGAAGTGAACCTAAAGTAACGTGACCCTTAATTATCTCGCCAGTGCGGGGATCAATCACCGCTCCCCCGTAGGACCAACTCCGACTCTGCCGGTGAACCCAATTAATGACATTATATCTAATATCAAGAGGATCAGCTCCCTCTGGGAGGATCTTTACTTGGAAGGCATTGCGATAGCCTATGGCCGTGAAAGCCTCATTCCACCAACTGGCTCCCTCTATCACTGCTGACCTAATGGGCTCAGGGATACCAGGGTCAACATAATAGATCAATGGCTTTACCGGATCGCTTACTCTAGCTGTCGGATCCTTCTTGCTCAGCCGATGACGACAAATATAACGCTGGACTAAAGATGCTCCCAATGGGGCGGAAAAATCAACCACTCTAATGGCCATGAAACTTGAGCGAGGGTCATACTGACGGGGTCTATATCCCTCTTCAGGGAGCGCTACGAAAGAATGATGAACCTGAAAAGAAATGGCTGCCGCATCCGGAGTAACCCAGCGTAAGCCACCAGCGGGTTGGGAAGAAGTGACTGTTAGGAGGACCTCAACCTCAGTATTACGGGGGAAATTCTTACACTGGTCAATTAAAATGGCGGAGCGATTCCGGTCAAGAACATATCTGGCCTGGGTCCGGCGCGACAGGCGGGAAACTAATCCATGACTATCCCTCAGAAAAAAATCAGTGGCTTCTACCCATACCCGCTGACCTTCCTCGGCCACTATTTTAAAGCCCCAAATTATTGAATCAGCAAAAGATTCTTGGACTACTTTCCGCTCGGCCTCAGTTCCGGAAATTGCCCGAAAATTATAATTAGGTTGGACTAAAAAAACTTTGGAGCCCACTCGTTGCCATTTGACGAGCTTTGTTCCCCCCAGTTGATTCCGATCCAGACCAAGGGAGGTGCTGCCGAGTCCAGTCCGCAATGAAGTAATATAAAGAAATTCTCTATTCCACTGGCCAATTTCCAACCAGATCCGACCTGACTTCACTTGAGTATAAAAAGGAATAAAACCTGGAGAAGCCTTTAATCCCTTGATTTGCTGGGCCCAAGGAAGATCTGCAGATTTGGCCATAGCAGAATAATTTATCACCCAGATACTGGCCATTAAAAAAAGTAGAAACCTTTTAAAGCGCATAAAGACCCTCCTTGAAAGTAATATTCTTTAAGCTTAAAACAGGAAAATAAAAAATCAAGTTTTTTGCCTTTTAACCTCCCCCCAGGCCTATAAATTCAATCCTGAAAAATTGTTAAAGAGGGGCTTTTTCTTACGGGAATAAATAGAACACCTCTGAGGAATATTTCCCCAGATAATTTCCTTAATGAAATACAACCAGAAGCATTGAGCTCTTTTTAACTCGCATCTTATTGATTATCAACAAATTAAATGCATTTAATTCCAAACAAATTTTTTTTCTAAAGCTGGCACATTACTTGCACATTAATTAAATCCTTTAATGAGGTCAGGTCTATGATGGAAATTGAACGGAAGATTCTTTTAATTGACCCGGATCCACGCGACAGAGAAATCTTGGCTGCTTTACTCCGAGAAGAAAATTACAGCGTGGAGACAGGTAAAAGCTTAAAAGAAGCTTTAGAAAAATTGGCTCAAGGAGGATTTCACTGTCTGGTAATGGAAGTCCATTTACCAGAAATGAAAGGCTATGAAGCTGTGCCTATTATTAAAAACCTGGATCCCAATCTGAAAATTATTATGATGACCAACAAAAACAGCCGTCAACTTGAAGCCAAAGTTAGAGAACAAGATATTTTTTACTACTTTATAAAATCATTTGGCCAAGAGGAATTAATATTGGCGATTCGTAACGCCTTTAGTCAATAAAGGAGGACTAAAATGGAAAATCCCAAAGGAAAAATCCTGGTTATCGATGATGACCCTGATTTTCTCGAAGCAGTTTCCGCTATTCTCCACTCAGCTCTCTATGAAGCAATTACTGCTCGCAATCCAGATGAAGGCAAGAAAAAGCTCTTGGAGGAAAAACCGGATCTAGTTCTTCTCGACATCATGATGGACAGTTTATTCGACGGCTTCTCTCTTTGTCACGCCATCAAAACCTCAAAGGAATTCAAAGAGGTCAAAGATACTCCCGTTATTTTCGTCTCAGCTGTCAAAGAAATGACCGGAACGCGCTTCCAGTTCAAAGGAGAAGAACAAGGTCTAGTTGGCCCCGATGATTATCTGGACAAACCAGTTAAACCTGATGAACTCATCTCCAGAATAGAAAGGTTATTGAAAAAATGAACGGAGAGATTCCACCCAGTAGGACGAAAGCTTTTATTAAGGAAAAAGACAAAAAACTCATCGATAGTTTTCTCCTCCAGGTAGAAAACATACCTGGAGGAGAAAGCCTCAAAAAATGTATTCAATGTGGGACCTGTACGGGTTCATGTCCGGTCAGCTATACCATGGATATCACTCCCCGAGAAATCATCGCCCTTTTTCGAGCCAAGGAAATGGAGACTATCTTAGCCAGTCGTACTATTTGGATTTGTGCTTCCTGTTATGCCTGTACAGTTCGTTGCCCGCAGGGAGTGCAAGTCACTGATTTACTTTATGCTCTTAAACGACTAGCTATTGAACATCACATCTTTCCCCGCCGATTTCCTGTTTATGCTCTTTCTCAGTCCTTTGTTAATCTAACCAATCGTTATGGAAGAAGCTATGAACCCGGGCTAATCTTCGCCTATTATTTACGGACCAAACCGTGGCAACTCATTGGCTTGATTCCTCTCTTTCTTAAACTTCTTGCCCGGGGACGAATCAGCCTCTTCCCAAAAAAAATAAAAAACACGATGAATTTCTCCCGAATTCTGAAAGAAGCAGAAATTATGGAGTTGATTGTCCCGGCGAGGGAAAGCTGATCTACCCAGGCTGACCCGACTCCCTCTAGGTTCCCTTCTTCTCGTTAATGGAGATTAATATAGAGGAGGCCAAAATGGATTATGTTTATTATCCAGGATGCAGTCTGGAAACTTCCGGGAAAGCTTATGACGAATCGGTTCGTTTTGTTTTTCAACAGCTTGGTCACAATTTAATTGAAATCGATGATTGGAATTGTTGTGGCGCTACTTATTACATGGCCACTAAAGAAACCATTTCTCTGGTTATCTCGGCCCGAAACCTAGCTCTAGCCGAACAAATCGGACAAGATCTCATTGCCCCTTGTAGTTCCTGCTACACTATTCTTTATAAAACCAATAAAATTCTCCAATCTAATCCTATTCTTAAAGCCAAAGTTGATCAGTCTTTACGCCGAGACAACTTAGAATATCACCTTTCTCTCCGCATCCGTCATCCTCTCGAAGTCCTAGTCAACGATATTGGCTTAAACACTATCCGAGAAAAACGAGTAGTTTCTCTCGAAGGTCGGCGGATTGCTCCCTATTATGGCTGCCAGATAGTCAGGCCTGACCGGGGAATCGACAATAAAGAAGACCCTCAGATGATGGATGAGCTTCTCCGGACTTTAGGCGCCGAAGTGGTGCCTTTTCCGGCCAAAGTCCGCTGTTGTGGCGGTATGTTAATGACCACTTATCCTGATGTAGCCTTGGAGTTAAATTTGGAGATACTGGCCTGTGCTGCCCGGGCTCAGGCGGAGGTAATAGTCACCACCTGTCCACTCTGCCAAATTAATCTGGAAGCCTACCAAAATAAAATCAATAAGAAATTCAACACTCGGTTTCATCTGCCCGTTCTCTATTTCACTCAGATCTTAGGCCTGGCTTTAGGAGGAACCCCCCGACAAGTGGGACTCCATCGGCAAATCATTCCTTTCCATTTTAAGGCTATAAACCAGGAGGAAGCAAGATGAACCACCATCAACCTCAGCCAAAAATTGGTGTTTATGTCTGTCATTGTGGAACTAATATTGCCGGGACTGTAGATGTGGCAAAAGTGGCCGAAACCATGGCCCAGGAACCTAATGTAGTAGTCTCCCGGGAATATAAATTCATGTGTTCTGAACCCGGCCAAAATATCATTATCCAGGACATCAAAGAGCATCACCTCGACCGAGTGGTGGTGGCTTCCTGCTCTCCTTTAATGCATGAGCCTACTTTCCAGAAAGCTTGCGAAAAGGCTGGACTAAATCCTTATCTCTTTCAAATGGTCAACATCCGGGAACAGTGCTCCTGGGTGCACCAGGATCGGGATAAAGCGACAGCAAAAGCCATTGCCCTGATTCGAGCCGCGGTCGGCCGAGTCGTTTATCAAGAACCTATGGAAAAAGTCAAAGTAACCATCAATCCTCAAACTCTAATTGTTGGCGGCGGCATTGCCGGCATTCAGGCCGCTTTAGAAATCGCTGATTCAGGGCATAAAGTCTATCTTGTAGAAAAAGAATCCACCATTGGTGGCAAGATGGCCAAATTTGACAAAACTTTTCCCACTCTAGACTGTGCCGCCTGTATCTTAACTCCCAAAATGGTCTCTGTAGCCCAACATGAAAATATTGAACTCTTGACTTACAGCGAGGTGGAGAGTGTCACCGGCTCGATAGGAAATTTCACCGTCAAAATCAGGAAAAAAGCTCGCTACGTCAAAGATAATTGCACTTCCTGTGGAGAATGCTCTCAGGTTTGTCCCGTCCAAGCGCCTAACCCTTTTGATGAAAATATGTCCCTCCGTTCAGCTATTTATAAGACCTTTCCCCAGGCTATTCCCAACACCTATGTGATTGACAAAGAAGATCGTCCACCTTGCCGGGAAACTTGTCCCATCGGCCAGGAAGCCGCTGGTTACATTGCCTTAGCGGCCCAAGGTCGTTTCCAAGAAGCTGCCCGCCTAATTCGAGAACAAAACCCCTTACCTCTTATTTGCGGGCGGGTTTGTTACCATCCTTGTGAATCCGAATGTAATCGGGCTCTAGTCGATGAGCCAGTGGCGATTAAGAATTTAAAGAGGTTTATTATTGACTGGGAATTAGCTCATGGGGGACCATATCTGCCTAAACCTCCCACCGAAAAAAAAGGTAAAGTCGCCATTATTGGCTCAGGGCCAGCTGGTCTAGCCTGCGCTCATGACTTGGCTCTTAAAGGATACCAACCCACTATCTTTGAAAAATTGCCGGTGGCCGGTGGGATGTTAGCCGTTGGTATTCCTGAGTACCGTCTTCCTAAAAAACTTCTCCAGCAAGAAATAGACGGCATAAAAAAGCTAGGCGTAACCATTCAGACTAATATGGCCTTGGGCCGAGATTTCAACCTTTCTGACCTTTTCAAACAGGGCTTCCAAGCAGTTTTTATCGCCACCGGAGCCCATAAAAGTTTAAAAATGAACATTCCTGGAGAGGAAGACTTTAAAGGGGTTTACCACGGCGTTGACTTTCTCCGCCACGTCAATCTCCATCAGCCTCAACCAATTGGAGAAAAAGTGGCCGTAGTGGGCGGAGGCAATACCGCTATTGATGCGGCCCGAACAGCTCTCCGACTGGGAGCTAAAGAGGTCACAATTCTTTATCGCCGAACCAGAAAGGAAATGCCCGCTGAGGAAGCCGAAATTGAGGCGGCTGAGGCAGAAGGCGTTAAGATTGAATATTTGATCGCTCCAGTTGAAGTTCTCGGGGAAAAAGGGCAGGTAACCGCTCTGAAATGCACTCGAATGGAGCTAGGTGAACCTGACGCCAGTGGCCGACGTCGACCTGTACCTGTGCCTGGCAGCGAACATCTCAAGTCCTTTGACACGGTTATTATCGCTGTCAGTCAGTCTCCAGAAATCGACTTCAACCAGGGCTCGCAGACTCTTAAACTCACCAAATGGAACACTATTACTGTGAATCCTGAGACTCTGGAAACAGGTATTCCTGGCGTATTTGCGGGGGGAGATGTGGTCACTGGACCTGATACGGTCATTACGGCTATGAGTGATGGCAAAAGAGCTGCCGAAGCCATAGATAAATATTTGCAGGGTGAACCTCTGGAAAACTTTAAAACTCATCGTTCCCGCCAACTTGCCCCGCGGACGCCTGATGACCGGCCTCATCGATTCGCCCCTCGTTTTAAAGATACTCCTCGTCAACCCCGCTTACGGATAAAAGAACTTGACCCTTTGGAACGTCGCACCAATTTCCAAGAAGTTGAGCTGGGCTTTAGCGAAGAAGAAGCTATTCAGGAAGCCCGCCGCTGTCTCCATTGCGGACTTTGTGTTGAATGTCACGCCTGTGAAAAGGTTTGCGAAGCTCAAGCTATAGACCACTCCATGCAGGATGAAATTATAGAAATAAAAGTAGGTCAGATTCTCATCGCTACTGGATATCAAACTATGGATCCCAAAGATCTAATCCCTTATGGATATGGCCGCTTCCCAGAAGTTTATACTAGTCTAGAATTTGAAAGATTGGTTAATTCTGCTGGCCCAACCGGTGGACGAATTCTGATGAAAAACGGTCGTGAACCTCGGTCTATTGCCATCATCCATTGTGTCGGCTCACGGGATATCAATCATCATCCCTACTGTTCCCGCGTTTGCTGTATGTATGCTCTAAAATTTGCTCACTTAATTAAAGATAGAACTTCAGCCGAGGTCTATCAATTCTACATTGACATGAGATCCTTTGGGAAAGGATATGAAGAGTTTTACTCCCGTATTTTAGAAGAGGATGTTAACGTCATTCGGGGAAAAGTGGCTGAAGTTGTGCCTCTAAGTTATAACGGAGACCAACAACTCCTTATTCGTTGCGAAGATACCTTAGCCAATAAATATCGTGAAATTCCGGTGGACATGGTCATTCTCTGCAACGCTATTGAACCTCAACCAGATGCAGATAAAATCCAACGTCTCTTTTCTATCAGTCGGAGTCCTGACGGATTTTTCTTAGAAAAACATCCTAAACTTGATCCCACGGCCACAGCTACCGATGGGATCTACCTAGCTGGTTGTTGTCAAGGGCCAAAAGACATTCCGGATACCGTAGCTCAGGCTAGTTCAGCAGCGGCTCGCATTTTGGCCAACATTTCTCGAGGAGAAATTACCATTGAACCTATTCAAGCAGCTATCAATCCCGAACTCTGCGCTGGCTGCCGTCTGTGTATTTCTCTCTGTCCTTATGGAGCTATCACTTTTCTTGAAGACCAAGGTATTTCTCAAGTCAATGAAGCCCTTTGTAAAGGTTGTGGCACTTGCGTTTCGGCCTGTCCTTCCGGGGCTGCCCGAGCCAAACATTTCACTGACGAAGAGATATTTGCTGAAATTGAGGGAGTTTTAAGGTAGAATAGAAAGTTAGTTAAGAAATAATTCAAAAAAACAACTTCATCTTGGAATTTTTAGCTAAGGAATATTAATGAGAAAAGAAGCACCTCTTATCCTCATCATCGATGATGAAGAATCAATGCGGGATTCCTGTAGTCTTATTCTGACCAAAGAAGGCTATCGCACAGCCACTGCTCCTGATGGAGAAACGGGACTGCAACTGATTCAGGAGCTTAAACCAGACTTAGCCTTAGTGGACTTAAAAATGCCTGGCATTAGTGGCTTTGACGTATTGGAACGAGCTAAAGAGATTGACCCCCATATTGTTCAAGTGGTCATTACAGGCTATGCCACGGTGGAGTCGGCCGTGGAAGCCATGAAAAAAGGAGCATATGACTTCCTCCCCAAACCTTTCACTCCCGATGAACTCCGCATCATTATCCGGCGAGGCTTGGAACGTCGCCAGCTCACTCTGGAAAAGGAAGCGCTGGAACGCGAAAAAAGGCTGATGGAAGAAAACTTCATCACCATGGTCTCTCACCAACTCAAAAGTCCTCTTGTAGTCATCCTCCAGTATTTCGAAGTCATCCTCAATGGAGTGGTTAAAGACGAACAGCAAAAATTAGAAATGCTTAAAAAAGCTAAGGAACGCCTGGAAGGCCTCTTGAAATTAATCAATGATTGGCTCGATATCGCTCGCATGGACAAAGGACATATTGTTGAGAAGCGCAAACCTTTGGCTCTTCATCCTCTCCTTCAGGATATTCTAGAATTTATGCAGCCCTTAGCTAAAGAAAAACAGGTCTCTTTATCGCTTTCTCCAGTGGCCCAAGAAGATACAGTTTTGGGAGATGAAGAAACCTTAAAAGAAGCTTTTTCCAATTTAATTCATAACGCCATTAAATATAATAAACCCCACGGAGAAGTACGGGTAAGCCTTAAAACAGAGCCTCCCTGGATCAAAGTGAATATCGAAGACACAGGTATTGGTATAGCTAAAGAACATCTGCCTCTCATCTTTGAACAATTCTATCGCGTCAACAATAAAGACAGAAAGAAGAAAGAAGGTTCGGGATTGGGTCTGGCTATCGCTAAAAAAATTATCGAAGCTCACGAGGGTCGAATCGAAGTCACTAGTGAAGTTTCTCAGGGGTCTTGCTTCTCAGTTTACCTCCCTCAAGCCCCGCTCACTTCCAGTGGAGAGCAAACAAAATAATTAGATAAGTAATCCCATGAAAACTCTTATCTTAGGCCTAGGGAATGAACTTTACGGAGATGATGGAGTTGGCCTGGAAGTCATCCGCCACTTAGAAAATCATCCTGAATTAAAAAAGCTTAACCAGAAACATTCCATTACTCTAGAAGCTTCTAATCTAACCGGCTTGAAACTCCTGGATATAATTGTCGGCTATGATGTCTTGATCATCATTGACACTATTAAAACCAATCAGCCTCGCACGGGCCGCATCAAAGTCTTGGAAAGCAGCGAGCTCCGTCATATTCCAGGACCATCTCCCCACTATGTCTCCATTCCCCAGATGATCAGTTTAGGTCAGGAAGTGGGTCTGCCTATGCCGCGGCTGGTTAAAATTATCGCTGTCGAAGCCAAGGATATTTATCATTTGGGAGAAGGATTAACTCCTGAAATGCAGGCAGCCCTTCCCCATATTATTCAGACTCTGATTGAAGTCCTAACCGAGGTGTTACCATGAGTCCCAAAAAAGAAGTTTTGGTTTTAAAGGATTTACTAGGATCCAACAAGAAAATTGCCGGAGAAATTCGAGCTCATCTCGAAGAGAAAGGCATATTAACCCTCAATCTTCTTAGTTCTCCCGGTGCAGGTAAAACCACCTTACTCGAAAAATTAATTGAGCACCTTCACCCTACTTATCGAATAGGAGTCATTGAAGGTGATATCGAGACGACTAGAGACGCCGAACGTATCCGGGCCAAAGGAGTCTCCGCTTGGCAAATTACCACCGGGGGCGCATGTCATCTCGAAGCTAAAATGGTGGGTAATCTTTTTTCTCAGATCCCAGCTGACCTTGACTTCCTCTTCATTGAGAATGTAGGCAATCTAGTTTGTCCAGCTTCCTATGACCTAGGAGAACACCTCCGCTTGGTGCTACTTTCCTCTCCTGAAGGCGATGACAAACCCAAGAAATACCCCAAAGCTTTCACCACAGCTGATGCTTTAGTCATTACTAAAATCGACTTGATTCCCCATCTCCCTTTTGACCCTCAGCGGGCAGCTCAAGAAGCCCGGGAACTTAATCCCGAGCTAAAAATCTTTACAGTTTCTTCTGTCACTGGGGAAGGAATTCAAGAATTGAGCTCTTTCTTAATAGAAAAATTGAAGGAACTCCGAACCATCCATGCATGAACTCTCAATTGTCGCTAATCTCTTTGACCTTCTAGAGGAACAGGCAGAAAAGGTAGGAGCCAAAAAAATAACTCTAGTCAAAATAAAAGTCGGTGTCCTCTCTGGAGTAGTCCCTGAACTCCTGCAAACTGCTTTTGATATTTATAAAAAAGACACCCTGGCTTCAGAGGCAGAATTAATCATTGAAAAAGTGCCCCTCCGCATGGTCTGTCGCCAGTGCCATCAGGAAACAATTCGAGATGACATTATTCTCTCCTGCGCTCATTGTGGCTCTACTCAGCTGGAAAAAAAAGAAGGAACTGAGTTAATCCTAGAGAAGGTAGAATTGGAAATTGACGAATGAACTTCAGCCTGAGGGCCTTAATGGGCCCCTTTAATCCCCGAAATAAAGTCAGGTAAATGGCCAGCCAATAACCCAATCATTCAAAAAATTTCTCCTTCGGATATATTCTTTCTATAAAAATGATATAATTAAGGGCACCAATTAAAATGTTGGCCCTATGACAGTCAACAAAAAAGGAGTTTAGTTATGGTTAAATCTCTGGAAGAAATAGCCAGAAGCTCTCCTCTTGATATGGAGAGTTTGAAAAAAATAGAAGAAATAATCCTTCGCCATAGTCAATTCTGTCTGGAAGCTATCCGTCAGGAAATAGACGTTTTCTGTACTCAGCTAGGGATGAGCGATTACTACTTCCAGACAACTCCCTTACGAACAATAGCGAGTCATATCGAGGCCCTCAAAGCCGCGGAGATTATGGCTGCTTTTGGCGAAGAAAAAGAACTGGAGTTAGACTTTGCCACTGAGCGAAAAAATCAGGCTATTTACTTAGTCGATGATGAACATTTCCGGGCTCTGGCGATAGAAAAAAGAATTGAGGAAAAATATCCTTTCTTCCGTCTTCACTCTTACCGCACCAAGAAAAAGGTAGCCGGTTTAGAACATCTGCGAATGTATATTGTTAATAAACCCTCTTTTTCTCTAGAAAAAATTAGACCCACCGAAACAGATATCCATAAAATAGGGGATAAAACTTTTTTGGCTACTTCTACTCCCGAAACCATTGCCCGGTATCAGGCTATCTTAGAAAAATCCCACGGTTTGGAAACACCTTGGATTGAAGTTACTCAGAGTAAAGAATCAGGCGAACTCCGCATTATGGTGGCTCTGGAACGAGAGGCCAGCCGAGCTTTCTTTACCAATGTCTCTGATGTCTTTCACTCTCACAATCTAATTTCCAACCGCAAATACATCGAACAGTTTGCTAACGGCAAAGTTGTCTTTGTTTTTTACTTGCCGCTCATCAAAGACAAGGCTCTTATCCAAGATCTTGTTGACGATATCAGCCTTATCTATGTCATCCCCGAAAGTCCCCTCTCCGAGTTGTTTCGTTCAGGTCAACTAACAGCCCAAGAAATGGTCTTTGGTGTTTCCGCTTGGAGCTTTGCTCATCAATTTTTGACCAGCCATAACGAAGAATATTTAAAGTTGGCTGATCATCTACGTGATTCACCTGAACTGCTTGGTATCCTCCGCGATATGAAGGTTAGGCTAGCCAAAGATACTTATACTGAGCAACGCATCTGGGAAACTTTTCTTACCTACCCAGACTTTCTAAAAAAACTCTTCTACGTATTTGATAAAAAATTCAATCCATCTTCGCGGCAGAGAAAGATAGAAAGTGACTTGGCTTCACTGCGAAATGAATTAAAGATGGCCATCCCTACTGAAATTGACCGAGATATCTTCCGCTCGGTGCTGGTCTTCATAGAAGTTATCCAGCGGACTAATTTTTTCAAGAAAGACAAAACCTCTCTGGCCTTCATGTACCGGCCAGATTTTCTCAATCCGATAGATTATCCCGAAAAACCTTACGGCATCTTTCATCTTATTGCCCCAGAGATGCGTGGCTTTCACATCCGTTTTCGGGATATTGCTCGGGGTGGTATCCGCATTGTTCGCTCGGCCAACCTTGAGAATTATCTCTACAACTCCGATTTCATCTTTGACGAAAACTATAATCTGGCTCGCACTCAACAGCACAAAAACAAAGACATCCCTGAAGGTGGGTCCAAAGGCACCATCCTCCTGCGGTGGGGATTCAACAATCAAATGGAGACAGCTTTCAAAAAGTATATCAATGGCTTACTAGACATTATTCTACCAGACAGCTCGGTGGTAGATGATTACGGGCAGGAAGTTATCCTTTTCATCGGCCCCGATGAAGGTACCGCCGAGCTCATGGAATGGGCCGCTCTTTGCGCCCGACGGCGCGGTTACCCTTACTGGAAAGCTTTTTCCACAGGAAAACCGGTGACTATGGGTGGTATCCCTCATGATCTTTACGGTATGACTACCAATTCTGTTCATCAATATGTTTTAAATATCCTCGCCAAAGAGGGCCGCCGGGAAGAAGAGATCACAAAAGTCATGACCGGCGGGCCAGATGGAGATCTGGGGAGTAACGAAATTCTTATCTCTAAAGACAGAATCTTGGCCATCATTGACGGTTCTGGAGTGCTTTACGATCCTGAAGGGATCAATCGAGAAGAGCTAACTCGTTTGGCTAAAGCGAGACAACCTATCGCCTTTTTCCGAAAAAAATTCCTCTCCTCCCAAGGCTTTCTAGTTCCGGTGGAAGCCAAAAATATTACCCTCCCAGGAGGAGAAAAAATCGAAAATGGTCTAGAATTCCGGAACACTTTCCACCTTGACCCCCGTTTCCAAGCTGATTTGTTCGTTCCTTGTGGAGGCCGCCCTGCCTCGATCAACATCAACAACTGGCGAGCCTTTCTCAACCAAGATGGCCAACCCCGTTTTAAATATATTGTTGAAGGAGCCAATCTCTTTCTCACCCAGGAAGCCCGGCTTCGCTTGGAAGAACATGGAGTAATCATTTATAAAGATGCTTCAGCTAATAAGGGTGGGGTAACTTCTTCCTCTCTAGAGGTCCTGGCTGCCCTGGCCCTCAGCGATGAAGAATATGACCAATTGATGTGTTTTAAAAAGGGTCGAGTACCCGAATTCCGCCAAAAATATGTCCAAGAGATTATCTCAATTATTCGAGCAAATGCCTCTTTAGAATTTGAAGTAATCTGGCGAGAAAACGCTGCTCGCGGCATTCCCCGCTCTATTCTTTCTGATCGGCTAAGTGAGAAAATTAATCAGGTTACCGACGCCATTTACAACTCGGAACTTTGGCAAAATGAAGAACTCTTCCGCAACGTGATCCAATGTTGCTGTCCTCAAGTCCTTCTGCAATATATTAAGCTCGAAGGACTTCTTCAACGAGTACCAACCACCTACTTGCGGGCTATTTTTGCTTCCAGCCTAGCTAGCCAATATATTTATCGCTATGGGTTAGAAGCTCACGAAATCCATTTTTTTGAGTTCTTAAAAGAATATCAAAACTAGACTGCCTAACTTTTCACAAAAGCGGCTGTAAAAACAAATTGCCTGATACTGGCTAGACAGAAATCGTGATCATCACACTACAGGCGACAAGTTTCATCTGTGTCAGATTATTTTCTTCCTTAAAATTCATTTGAATTTTTTCAACATAAGTAGTTCTCCCCTTAAGTTATTCCGCCTATCACCAGTCAAATGAGGCCCCTGCAGTGACAAGGCCTAAAGAGAAGATTATCCATAAGAAACTGGCCCAATCTTGCCTACCCGAACAATCCGGACTTTGGCGGCTGGCTCTGTTTCTTAAAAAATCCCTGACTATGATTTACCCACAATTTGAGATCCTCTGGTTGACAAGCCCTTTATCAAGGTGCTAAATATGGGATGGCTTAAAAAGGAGGCTAACCATGATTATCCGCCATCACAACGATCAATATTTCCTCTCTTTTCATCCCCAAAAGCAAAACTATCTTGCCTGGTTATCAACTATTATATTATTGGCAATCTGTTTTGTTTCTCCATTATTAGGAGCTACTTCTACCACCAAAAAAATAACCTTTGAACAGGCTTATCTTAATGCTCCCCCTCGTTTGTTTAAAACTTTACCTTCCATCCGGGGTTGGCTGGATGATAATCATTATCTTCTTTTTGAACAGGACAAAAAGAACAAAACCTCCCGTCTGTATAAAGTCAACGCCCGAAGTGGGAAAAAAATTCTTTTTATTGATTATGACCAAATCCAAAAGTCATTACCCCAGGGGCTAAGAGCCTCGGCTCACTGGACTCAAACAGCTGATTATAAGATTCTAATTTATATTTTTAAAAATGATCTTTACGCTTATTTTACTTCTCGAGGAGAATTTCGTCGTTTAACTGCCACTCCTGCTCCTGAACACAATCCCAAACTTTCTCCGGACGGCCAATTCTTAGCCTACACCCGAGAACATAATCTCTTCACTCTTGATTTGCACAGTGGACTAGAATACCAACTAACCTCAGATGGTTCAGAAACAATTTATAATGGTTGGGCTTCTTGGGTTTATTATGAAGAAATACTAGGACGAAGGTCGCGATATGCAGCTTTTTGGTGGGCCCCCAACAGTCAACAGCTGGCCTTCCTTCGCTTCGACGATAGTCCAGTGCCCACCTTTCCCCTCTTTCGCTCAGGAGGTCCTCATGGCCAACTCGAAATTGAACGTTATCCCAAAGCTGGGGATCCCAATCCTTACGTCCGTCTGGGAGTGGTCTCGCGCCAGGGAGGTCCCATTACCTGGGCTGATATTAGCGAAAAGGCTGACCACTATGTGGCTTGGCCCTTCTGGCTACCTGATAGTCAGGCGCTTACTTTTCAATGGATGAATCGGGAGCAAGACACCCTTATCATTTACCAAATGAATCTCAAAGATGGCCATCTTCAAAAAATTTATGAAGAAAAACAACCCTCTTGGGTAGAGTTTCTGGAGAATCTCTACTTTTTCCGTGATGGACGAGGCTTTCTAGTCCACAGTGACCAAGACGGCTGGGCTCATCTTTATCTTTACAGTCCCCAAGGAAAACTTCAAAGACGGCTGACTCAAGGAGAATGGAGCGTTACCCAAATTCTACTGGTAGACGAAACTCATAATCGGGTCTTCTTTTTGGGCCGACAAAATCCCACCACTGAATCCCATCTTTTCGTAGTTAATCTAGATGGTACGGGTTTGAAAAAATTAACTACCACTCCCGGTAGTCATCGAGTTATGGTTTCTCCCCAAGGCAGCTATTTTATTGATTATTTCTCCAACGTAAACACCCCTTCTCAAGTTAATCTCTATGATACCCGCGGTCAACTCATTAGGAAATTAGGCGATAGCGCCACCAAGATTCTTCAGGAATACAATCTGCCCCAGAAAAAGCTTCTGACTGTGCCGACCAGTGACGGCTGGAAATTGCCGGCTTACTGGATTCTGCCGCCTGATTTTGACCCTAATAAAAAATATCCAGTCCTCTTCATGATATATAGTGGACCGGGTTCTTCTACAGTGTCAAACTCTTATCCCTCTCTTTCCTCGCTTTATCTAGCCCAAGAAGGGATCATTATCTTCAGTGTCGATCACCGGGGCTCAGGTCATTTCGGGAAAAAAGGCATGTCGTTAATGCACCGTCAGCTGGGCAAATGGGAAATGCATGATTTAATTGAAGCTGTAAAATGGCTTCGACAGAAACCCTTCGTTGATCCTCAGCGTATCGGCATTACTGGGGGCAGTTATGGTGGTTATACTACCTGTCTGGCCTTGACTTACGGAGCCGATTATTTCACCCACGGCTACGCCCGCTCTTCCGTTACCGACTGGCATCTCTACGATACGGTCTACACCGAAAGATACATGGATCGACCGGCGGAAAACCCAGAAGGATACAAATCAAGCTCGGTGCTTACCCATGCAGCTAAACTCAAAGGGGTCCTATTTATGGCTCATGGAGACATGGACGATAACGTTCATATGCAGAATACCATCCAACTCATTAGCCGTTTCATGGATCTAGGAAAACAATTTGAATTCATGGTTTATCCTGACCAACGGCATGGATTTCGGGGGAAAAAACGGACCCACTCCAACCGCCATTTTGTCAATTTCTGGTTCACACATTTCCTGAATAAATAAAGATCGAGAAATAACTTTGAATGATTGGCATTATTTCCAAAGTTGTCCTGTCTGTTCCGGAACAAAGCTCAAAATCTTTAAAAAAGGTTCTCTTCATCTTCACCAGTTGGAACCCGCTACGATTAAAATAACCGATAGTCACTACGGACAAACTTGGAACTTATCTCAGTGTTCAGATTGTGGTCATATTTTTGCCAATCCCTCCCCTCCAATCGAGTTGATTAATCGGCTCTATGCCCGAATCGAAGACCCAGAATATGAAGCCGAGGCGGCCAATCGGGCTCAAAATTTCATCCCCATTCTAAACCAGTTGGACCAAATGTTTCCCAACCGGGGCAAAATTCTTGATGTCGGGGCGGCTACAGGCATTTTCCTGGCTTTGGCCCAAAAAAGAAAATGGCAGGTAACTGGAGTTGAGCCAAGCACTTGGGCTGTCCGTCTCGCCTCAGAAAAATACAATCTCAATTTAATTGAAAATACTTTCGAAAAAGTCAAGCTGCCTGCCGGCAATTTTCAAGTCATTACCATGATTGATTTCATTGAACACATTCCCCATCCAAAAGAAGCCGTCCGGAAAGCAGCCAATTTACTTCAACCTGAAGGAATCTTGGTGATCGTCACGCCTAATATTAAAAGTTTAGTGGCTCGTCTGGCTGGAAAGCGATGGTGGCACTACCGACCTGCTCATCTAGCCTTTTTTACCTGGTCTAGCTTAACTACTCTTCTCGAACAAGCCGGTTTTCAACTATTGAAAAAATCGACTTACATCTGGACCTTCAGTCTCTATTATCTCCTCTCCCGCTTTGACTCACTCCGAGCCTTATGGAGCCCCCCAAAATTAGCTTTGTTTTGGAAGAAAGTTCAAGTAAAATTACCCCTTGGTGATTCTTTTGTTATATTTGCTGCCAAAAAAAGATGAAGATACGACCTTATTGGCAAGCCATGAGACTCGAGCGGTGGCCTCGCAGTCTCGCCATTCTTGTCGGCACCGGGGCTTTCTTTTTTCTCCACTGGCCAAGCCCTGATAATCCCAGTCTCTTCGAAATACTCTTAAAAGCCTTCTTAGCCTTTGCTCTCACTTGGGGAATTTCCACTGCTAATTACATAATTAACGAAATCGTCGATGCCCCTTACGATATTCATCATCCTACCAAACGTCTTCGACCTTATGTCAGAGGCGAAGTGCAACCTCTGATTTTTTTAAGTTGGCAAATTTTTCTGACAGTCTCATCATTGATGGGAGCTTACTTTCTTTTCTCTCCCGCCTTTTTCTTTTCATTGCTTATCCTTCTTTTCGCCGGATTCATCTATAACATTAAACCAATCCGGACCAAAGATATTCCTTTTCTCGATTCTATTTCCGAATCCGCCAACAACCCAATTCGTTTCTTAATTGGCTGGTTCGCCTTTGCTCCGGCCAATCTCTGGCCACCAATAAGTCTTTTACTTGCCTGGTGGGCTTTCGGTAATTTTCTGATGGTGGCCAAAAGACTATCTGAATTCCGCTTTCTTAAAGATAAAGCTGGGATGTATCGAGCCTCTTTAAAAAAATACTCTCGAACCAAGCTGTTGGTAGGCATGATTTTCAGTATCCTAGCTTTCTATGCCTGCTTTATTTATTTTGCCCTTCAGTACCGACTGGTTTCTTTCACTATTCCTGGTCTCCTTCTGATTTTTTTTGTGGCGGTAATTTTCAAGAAAACCCTCCGGGAAAAAGGAGTGATGGAGGAGCCTGAAAGATTGATCCAAGATAAGCGTTTTCTGGGCTTACTCCTTCTAATTATGGGTAGCTTTATTCTGGTTATTCTCTTTGAGCGAGGAGGCCTCTAACATCCACCCAAATTTTTATATAACCCCACCCTAACTTTATTCCCCAGAACCTCTGTTCCCCAGACACCCCAGACACAATTTGCCTGCAGTTCATAATTATGTTAAATTGAGGCCGAATGAAGTCGGGGAGATAGAAGATGGAAGTGCTGGAGATAGCTTTAAAACTCCTTCTGGCTGTGGGTTTGGGAGGACTTATTGGCTTGGAAAGAGAATCAAGTCATAAACCAGCTGGATTCCGAACTAACATTCTCATTTGCCTAGGAGCAACAATGATGATGATTCTCTCGACTTTACTTTTGGGTCAGGAAAACGCCCGGACCAGTGATTTAACCCGAATTGCGGCCGGAGTTATTACGGGCATTGGTTTTATTGGAGCCGGCACAATCATTCACGCGCGAGGCATGGTCATCGGGTTAACCACAGCGGCCACTATCTGGGTAGTAAGTGGTCTGGGTTTGGTCATTGGCGCTGGTTACTATTTAGTGGCCCTTATTTATGCTGGCGTGGTCATCCTCACCCTCATTATTTTTCGCCAATTTGAAGAACATTATCTCAAAAAAAATAGATTTACCTATCTTCTCAAGACCAAACCTCTTCCTCAAATATTATCTAAATTAAGACAAGTGGCCTTTCATGAAGGGATTAGATTCAGCGAAATCGCTTTAAAAAAAGAAGGCCAACTGCAAATAATAAAATTAAGTTTCAACACTTCTGAAGAAAAAGAACAACAATTTAACCAAAGCATCCTCCAGCTGGAGGGAATAGAAGAAATTTCTATTGTCTGATGGCCCAACTTACCCTTCTCCTCGCCTCTCATAATCAAGGAAAAATTAGAGAAATAAAGAAATATTTAGCTTCCTTACCACTCAAGATTACCAGCCTATTGGAAGAAGGAATAAAAGAAAAATTCCAAGAGGTAGGCACATCCTTTGCCGCCAATGCCCGGGGAAAAGCCTTCTTTTATGCCCGCTTTTCTTCCGGACTTACCTTAGCTGAAGATTCCGGCCTGGAAATTGAAAACCTCGGAGGAGCGCCCGGAGTCCATTCAGCTCGCTTTGCTGGAGAAGAAGCTAATGATGAGGCCAATATTGAAAAAGTCCTGACTCTTCTAGAAGGAGTCCCTCTGGCCCAGCGGAAAGCCCGTTTTGTCTGCTGGATGGTGCTGGTCAAAGACCGGCAAATAATTACTGAAATCAGCGCCGAAGTAGCTGGTTACATCCTTGAAGAAAAAAGAGGGACTCACGGTTTTGGTTACGACCCTATATTTTTCTATCCCCCTCTCAAGAAAACTTTCGCTGAACTCACTCCTGAAGAGAAAAACAGTTTGAGTCATCGCGGGAAGGCTCTTTTTCAGCTAAAAGAATTCCTCAAACAATATTTAGAAAAAATATAACCTATTGCTTTAAGAATAAAAAACGGGCCCCACTGGTGAGGCCCGAATTTTTCCTCTGGAAAAAATGACGACGAGAGCTCTAAAGAACCATATCCTTCAAAGCTCTTCAGATGACTTTAAATTACACCTATTTGCCTGAACCAACCGTAATCTTGTCTTTAATCACCTCGAAGACCTTTTCACCGATGCCGCGGACCTTCATAATCTCTTCTATTCTCTTGAATTTACCATTTTTGCTTCTAAAATCAACAATTCGCTGCGCAATCTGAGGTCCAATACGAGGTAAGGTCTGCAATTCTGCCACTGAGGCAGTATTAATATTGACCTTCTTCGCGGGAGCCGAGAGCAAAAAAGAAGTCAATAAACTCCCGATCATAAAAAACAAGAGGAGCTGAACCGAAAATGACTTAACTAAAAATTTTTTCATAATAACCTCCTTTCAATTTATGAGGAATGCAAATTTAACACCAACCATTCTAGACTTCTAAAATTTGTTAAATCAGATAGATAAGCAATTGTTAGGAGTCCTAACAATCAATAATAGTTAACACCTCTCTCTTTTTGATGACCACTAAAGGAGACTACTCAATCTCTGGGGGGGAACTCCACCCGACTTCTTCTGTCATTTTTGCCCAATGAATAAGCGGAGCGGTGGCCGCCCTCAGACCAATGAATTGATCCCAGCCCCTTCCTTAACTGAGGGGTTGGAGGCTAATGGCTTCCTGGGGATATTGTGGGGATAAGACTTCCCTTTTCTCTTTGAGGGCCAGTAAAAATTTATTGGAGAGATAGCATGTAATTAGTCCATGTGAAAGGTGAAGATCTCCCCTTATTTCGGCTCATTTGGACCATACCTCTTCTTGTTAGGAACGAGGATGACTTTTACTGTAAACCTCTAAAAGCCTCTTTAAATCGAGATGAATATATTTCTGGGTGGTCGCCAGACTGGCATGACCCAGTAATTCCTGGATGACTCTTAAATCAGCTCCCCGACTCAAAAGATGGGAAGCAAAGGAATGACGGAGGGAATGCGGGCTTATTTTTCTCCTTAAGGCGGCCCGCTTAATGGCTTTATCCACAACTCGCTGGACCGACCGCACTGACAACCGACGACCCCGATAATTTAGAAACAAGGGTTCCGGCTCCACCTCACCTCGATTAATCTGCCAGCGACATTTTAAATAATTCCTTATTTTTTTCTCAGCTTTCGTGCCAAAAGGAACCAGTCTCTCTTTTTTTCCCTTGCCTCTAACGCGGATAAACCGATGGCTTAGATTAAGATCCTCTAAATTAATCCCCACCAGCTCGCTGACTCGAATCCCAGTGGCATAGAGTAATTCTAAAAGGGCCTCATCTCTTTTGTCCAGAGGGCGTGTGCCTGAGGGACGATCGAGAAAGCGGTTAATTTCCTCCTCAGTTAAAAAAGTAGGTACTTTTTTTTCTAACCGAGGAGAAGCCAGTACTTCGGCCGGATTATATCCAATAAATCCTTGGCGTTGACAAAAGCGAAAAAAAGAACGAAGAGCCGCCAACTTTCTAGCAATACTCGATTTCTTTAATTCTCTCTCATAAAGAGTCGCCAAATAGCTACGCAGAAAAGTTGGCTCGACCTTCTTTAAAGAAACCTTATTTTTCTGGCAAAAAACAGCGAATTGTTCCAGATCACGTCGGTAATTATTTATTGTATGAAAGGAAGCATTCTTCTCATGCCTTAAAAATTCAAGAAAAAGTTCAATCTCCTGGATCACCTTCGGCCTCCTCATTCTGAGGCAACTCTTCTTCATAGGAACACTTCGGATTAGCACATTTAAGAATTATTTTTCCTTTAGTTTTCTTTTTCAAAAGAACCTTACTCGAGCACTTAGGACATGTCTGTTGAATTGGTTCATCCCAGGTAGCAAAATCGCAGCGCGGGAAATTACTGCAGCCATAAAACACCTTGCCTCGTCTGGACTGCCGCTTGATCAAAGTTCCCCCACAACCCAGGGGACAAGGAAGACCAGTATCTTGAGTTTCTTTCTTAACATAATGACAGCGAGGATAGTTGGAACAAGCAATGAACCGGCCATACTTACCTTTTCGGACCACTAAAGGAGCTCCGCAATCCGGACATTTTTCTTCTAGTTGTTTCACCTCTTTTTTTATTAAACTCTCCCGATAAGTACATTCTGGAAAACCCGAACAAGCTTTAAAGCGGCCAAATCTTCCCTCCTTAATCACTAATGGACGCCCACAGACCGGACATTTTTCCTCTAGAGGTATTCCCTTCGCCTTAACACTTTCTAACTGGCTGGCTCGGGCTAAATCTTCGGCTAGCAGCTGATAATAACTTCTTAAATAATCCCGCCATTCCCTCTGCCCCTCACTAATCCGATCCAATTCTTCTTCCAAACGAGCTGTAAATTGAAAATCCATTAGGTCAGGAAAGTTCTGAATAAGAAAATCAGTCACATACATTCCTAAGTCAGTGGGGATAAATTTGCCCTTTTCTTTGACGACATAAACTCTATCTTGAAGAGTAGCGATGATAGGGGCATAAGTTGAGGGGCGGCCAATTCCTCGGGCTTCTAATTCTCGAACTAAGGTTCCTTCGGTATACCGTGGCGGAGGCTGGGTGAAATTTTGTTTCGATTTGAGATCCAAAAGCTGGAGCCTCTCTCCTTCTTCAACCGGCGGTAGATTTTCAGGAAGGTTTTCTTCCCGAGACTCACTCGTTTTCTCCACTGGGGACGGCTCTTTTTCCTTTCGGTAGAGAATCAAATATCCATCGAAGCGAACTACTTCTCCCTTCGCCTGAAATTGATACCGACCTGCTTCAATTTCGAATTCCGTCTCCTCTATTTGAGCCGCACTCATTTGGGAGGCGATAAATCTCTTCCAGATAAGCTGATAGACTTTAAATTCTTCTGGTTTGAGATAAGGCCTAACTTTCTCCGGAGGTAAATCAAAATAAGTGGGACGGATGGCTTCATGGGCATCCTGAGCCTTTCTTTTATTTCGGTATATTCTGGCCTTGGGCGGCAGATATTCGGGAGGAAAATTCTGTTGAATGAACTTTTTGGCTCCGGCCAAGGCTAAAGGCGAAACCCGGACTGAATCTGTTCTCATATAGGTGATTAAACCTACCCGACCTCGCTCACCTACTTCCAGTCCTTCATATAAACGTTGGGCAATAGCCATGGTTTTCTTGACAGGAAAGCGAAAGAGACGGAAACAATCTTGTTGAAGGGTGCTAGTGATGTAGGGAGGCGGGGGGGTTTTCTTTTTCGCCTTGACTTTAATCTTTTTCAGGATAAAAGGTAACTTCTGAAGTTCATTAACTATCTTTTTGGCTTCAGCTTCATTAGGGATTTTGGCCTTTTTGCCTTCAATTTTCACCAGATTGGCTGAAAACGAAGGCGGTTGGCTCGCCCTCAAAACAGCCGTAATGGACCAATATTCCTCGGGAACAAAATTCTGAATTTCTTTTTCCCTCTCACAAATAAGGCGAAGAGCAATGGATTGAACCCGGCCAGCACTTAAACGTTGACCAATCTTATCCCAAAGCAAAGGACTGATAAGATAGCCTACCAACCGGTCAAGAATACGCCGGGTCAACTGGGCTTTGATTTTATCCTCATCCAAGGCTTTAACTTCCTGAAAAGCCTGGGTTACAGCTTTTTTTGTGATTTCATGAAAAAGCACTCGATGAATATTGGGATTAGTTTTTTTCAATAATTCAGCCAGATGCCAACAAATGGCTTCCCCTTCCCGATCGGGGTCAGCCGCTAAAAAAACAGCCTGGCTTTCCTGAGCAGCTTTTTTAATTTGTTTCACTACCCTTTGCTTTTCCCGGATAATAGTAAAATAGGGCTTGAAATCGTTCTCAATATCGACTCCTAGCTTCGATTTGGGCAAATCCCGAATGTGACCCATCGTGGCCATTACTCGATAAGAGGAACCCAAAAAACGATTAATTGTTTTGGCCTTCGCCGGTGATTCTACCAGAACTAAATTTTTCATTACTTATTTCCTTCGGACAAAATATTTTCCGGCTAGAGGTTGGACATAGCCCTTTAATTCTAAATTAAGCAAGAGGGCCAGTAATTCTGAAGCCGAACGATTGGTTTCTTCAATCAACTCATCCACATGCCGAGGCTCATCTAGATAAAGTCGACTATAAATCATTTCCTCTTCTGACGTCAAGGGTGGAAACTCTTCTGGCTGATGTTGACTTGTTTTAATCATTAATTCACTTCGCCAGGGCTCCGGTAATTCTTCTACCACATCTTCCCCTGTTTGGACAAGTTTTGCTCCACTGCGAATCAACCAATTGGTGCCCTGACTTGTGACTGAAGTTACATTCCCCGGCACGGCCATCACTTCCCGATTTTGATCTAGAGCCAAGCGAGCAGTAATTAACGAACCACTCCGTTGAGCTGCTTCGATGACTACACAAGCTAAAGATAAACCCGCAATAATCCGGTTGCGGAGAGGGAAATGGAAACGCGCCGGCCGAGTTCCAAAGGGATACTCACTCAGAAGTAAGCCTTGTTCCGCTATCTTGGCTGCCAGAGAACGATTTTGGCGAGGATAAATCCAGTCCAAACTCGAGCCAAAAACAGCAATGGTTGTTCCCCTGCGCAAAGCTCCCTGATGGGCCGCCGCATCAATTCCTTTGGCCAATCCACTAATTATAACTACTCCCCGTGAAGCTAGATCTTCAGCTAACTCCTCAGCTATTCTTTGTCCATAAAGAGACGCTTGCCGCGTACCCACCAAAGCCACACCAGGCTGATGAAGTAAACTTACCTCTCCCTGGGCATAAAGTAAAAAAGGTGGGTCATAAATTTCTCTAAGCCGCGGAGGATAACGATCATCATCAATAGAAATCATAGTCACCCCCAACCGAGCGGCCTTTTCCATCACTCGAGATACTTTAGCCCTGAGCATAGATGAAAATAGCTTCTTTTTAACAGCAGATTCCAGTTGAACTGACTCAATTTCCTCGATTGTTAAAGTAGACAACAAACCTAGCCGGGGATATTTCTTAATTAATTTCCAAGCTGAGCGCGGATACTCGGCACTAATTAAACTTAAATAAACCCAATCCTCCAGTCTATTCTTTGGCACATTATAAAAGACGTTGCTTTAGGCTAATTTTTCAAAGTCAGAATATTTTTTATTTTTTATAGCAAGCCGGAGGAATAGCCCAGACAGGTACATTAGAGTAACTAATCACCTTTTCCGTAGTACTCCCCAAGAAAAATCGCTCGAGTTTGCTCTGAGTATAGGTGGACATAACAATTAAATCAAAATGATGGGTTTCAGCATAATCAACAATGCCCACACCCGCATTAATCGCCCGATAGACATCCTCATTCACTTGGAACCCTTCGGCTTGTCTCTTCTTTCTTCTCTTGAGCCTTTTCATCAAACTGTCAAATAAATCATCCAGTTCCCGGGGAGAGAACTCATAATCATGAAGTTCCAAAACATGAAGAAAGGTCAAGTCAGCTTGCAAAGTTTTAGCCAGTTCCCAGGCAACATCCCTCTCGAATTCCTCATATTCAGAAAAGTCAGTCGGGACCAAAATCTTTTTAAATTTGGGACGACCTGACTTCTTTTTGGTCACCAGCACTGGAGCAGGGGAACAATGTAGAACTCGAGTGGTGACACTTCCTATGAAAAATTTTTCTACTGCGGAGAGACCTCGTTTGCCCATAACAATTAAATCTACTTTTTCTGCCTCAGCTGTCTCTATAATTACTGAAGCCTCTTGTCCTTCTTTAACCATAATTTGATTAAGTCGGGGTGATGACTCTTTATACTTCTCTAAACGTCGGTAAATGTCCTGCTTAACCTGATTGACTCTCGCCAGAAACTCCCCTTTTATCACTACTTCCGTATCGTAAAATACTGGGGACAGATCCATCATCACATGAAGACCTAAAATTTCAGCCCCGTAAGGCTCAGCTAAGGTTTCAGCGTAGCGAAGAGCTTCCCTGGCTTCTTCAGAAAAATCGGTCGCCCATAAAATTTTCTGTAAAAATTTAGCCATCTTTATCCAATCTCCTCTTTTTATCCTCTTGTTTTCAAGTTTAAACTTATTTTATCAAGAAAAAGAAAAAACACAAGAAAAACCTCTCTCCTTGGGCTAAAAACAGCTCATCATCTTAACTAAACAGAACTCATCAGAAATGAACTATCCTTCACCAGAATGACTTCTCAGTCAAAAAAGGTTTCCTGCTTAATTAAATTCTTTCTAGAAGAAGACGAGAAGAAGAATTGGCAGGAAAGCCAGCTAAAAATTATTCTGATAATCATTATCGTTTCTAGTATTTAATCTAAACACTCCGATTTTCCCTAGGAATTAGAAAACTTTGCTAGTAAGGGTTCCTGGAAAGGAAAGGGGGTAAGCCTTCACCTGCTTTTTTTGACTTTAAGTAAAGTCAAGCCTCCTCAGGAAAAAACTTTTGGTTAGTTGCATCAAAACTCTCGCCCTTTTTCTTATTTTATTTGAGACTCTCCTTCGCAAGGACAAAAGACTGGCTAGGGGGAGAGTTTTTAAATTAGGTTGACTAAGAAATGAAGAAATATTTTGTTCTTCCCAGGGGAAAGGTAACGACTTGCCCCACCACCAGAAACTCATTATTCCCACGAATGCCTGAGAGATTTGGTTCATGTACTAATACCCACCTAATATTCAGGGTGTCAGACACCCTTTATCTTTGATAAATGCTTTAACATGGATAAAAGGTGTCTGGATGAGGGTATCTGACACCTAGAGTATGTGACACCCTGAGTATTGACACCCTGAATATAGCGCCGAGAATGCTTCATTAGGGACTCATTAGCACCATGAACCTGAGATTTGAAGAAAAATAGAAAGCGTTTATAATATAAAAGCATTAACCATAGCCACGTGAAGCAGACAAGGAGGTCAGAATGACTCAAGAGAAAAACACTTACATTTTAAGTGCCTTGGTGATAACTCTAATACTTATTGTGATCCCTGGCCTCCTTTCGGCCCGCCCAAAAGGTCCTCGCTTGGAACTCAAAGAAACTGCTTATGATTTTGGTCAGGTCAAAGAAGGAGACATCGTCACCCACGTCTTTATTTTTAAAAATATCGGAGATGAACCCTTAATGATCAATAGAGTCCGGACTACCTGCGGATGCACCGCCGTTCTCCTCTCCCAAAAAACCCTAAACCCAGGGGAAAAGGGTAAACTAGAGGTCAAATTCAATACTCGAGGTTACGAAGGCCGTCTTTCGCGCTACATTTATCTAGAAACCAATGATCCCCGCCAGCCAAAAGTCCAAATAACTATTAAAGCCACTATTCAAGTACCGCCTCGTCCCCGAATCGAGGTCAACCATTTCACCTTTGATCTGGGCCTTTTCTTGCAGGAAGAACCGATTTCTTTCCCGGTGAAAATCAGAAATCGAGGAGAGCGACTTCTGGAAGTGAGCTTTGCCCACAAAGAAGCTACTGTCTGGCTAGGTTCAACCAAAATAAACTCTCTTAAATTAAAACCTCGTCAGGAAAAAGAAGTAATAATTAAACTCCCTCCTTCTTCCCGGCCAGGCTTATATAGGCAGTACATTATCCTCCGTTCCAACGATCCTCTCCGCCGCAATCTCTCTCTTTACGTGAGTGGGTATGCTCTAACCAAAAAGCAACTCAAAGAACTTTTCCTCAAATATAAAGACCTTTTGAAAAAATAACCAATGATCTTATTAGCCAATTTTCTAATCGCTTCCTCCCGGGTGCTTCATCTGCTGATTGTTCTGTACACTTGGGTCATCATCCTGAGAGCAGTGTTATCTTGGTTTAATATCCCCTCTCTTTATCGACTCAACTTAGTCCTTTATTATCTGACAGAACCTGCTCTCCGGCCTTTAAGGAAATTCGTTCCTCCCTACAAATTAGGGGGGATTGATATCAGTCCGGTTATTGCGGTCCTACTCCTCCTATTTATCGACGCCTTCCTGGTCAAATCTCTGGCTCTCTACGGCGCTCGTCTACTTCACCCCGGGCCAACTCCTTTTTAAGCTGAGCAATTAATGGAAAAGAAAAGCAGTCCTCACTCTATCAAAAAAAGATATCTCCAAGTCAAGGTGTTCCCTCGGTCGAAAAACCCAGGGGTTTTTCCTCAAGAAAATGGTACATTTATTGTCCGGGTGACTGCCCCTCCAGAAAAAGGCCAGGCCAATCGGGAAGTTTTGGCAAGACTAGCGGCTTATCTCAATTTGCCCCTCCAACGAATCCAAATTCATCGGGGTCACACTTCTCGGTATAAAGTCATAGTGATTGATAATTCCTAATCCTTTGTTAATAAAACAATGACTCTTTTCTGACTTAAAAAAAGGAAAAGGGAGAATGGATATCTACAATTTAATCAGTGCTGGGGGATTAATTATCCTGCCTTTGGTGGCTTGGACTCTTTCTGAAAATCGTCGTGTGATTAACTGGCGAGTCATCGGGTGGGGTTTAGGCTTACAACTTCTCTTCGCTCTGTTTGTCTTCATTGCTCCGGTGGGCACAAAATTCTTCCTGTTAATCAACAAAGCCGTAGTAGTTGTCCTTGATAGTGCCACAGCCGGAACAAAATTTCTCTTTGGCAGGCTAGCGCTTCCTCCTGGCACCACCAATGAGGCCGGCGAAAGTTCCTTAGGTTATTTCCTGGCTTTTCAGGCCTTACCCACCATAGTTTTCTTTGCGGCTATGGTGAATGCTCTCTACTACTTGAAGGTCATGCCCCGCCTTATTCAAGGATTTTCCTATATTTTTACTCGATTAATGAAAATAAGTGGAGCCGAATCGCTGTGTGCTTCCAGTAATATTTTTGTCGGGATAGAATCGGCGCTCGTTATTCGGCCTTACCTCCAAAATATGACCCGCTCAGAACTAGCCACCATTCTCTCCGCCGGTATGGGCACCATCGCCTCCACCGTGCTGGCTCTCTATGTCTTTACTTTGCAAAACCAGTTACCGACCATCGCCGGTCATCTGGTTTCAGCCTCTTTCCTTTCCGTGCCGGCTGCCGTGATTATGGCCAAGTTACTGGTGCCGGAGACCGGTCGTCCCCTCACTTTGGGGGTGGACGTCAAGCCTTTTTATGAACAGGAGGATAACCTTATTGTTTCCATCATCAATGGAGCTCAAAGTGGCTTAAAACTTTTAGGAGGAATCGTCGCCCTTCTCCTGGCCTTTCTGGGATTACTAGCCCTCCTTGATCTTTTCCTGGGCTATGGCGGCGGTTTGATTAATAATTGGTTCGGTCTCCATCTCGATATATCCATCAAAGGAATCCTGGGTTACGTTTTCTATCCCTTCACCCTGATCATCGGGGTTCCTCCAAGTGACGCCTTAGAGATAGCTAAAATTATTGGTGAAAGAACTGTGGCCACCGAAGTAGTGGCCTACCAACATCTGGCGGAATTAATGAAAGCCGGGGCTCTCCATCATCCTCGTTCCGCCATAATTGCTTCTTATGTGCTCTGTGGATTTGCTCATATTGCCTCACTGGCTATTTTTGTCGGAGGGATAGGAGCCTTGGCTCCCGATAGACTAAAGGATCTCAGTCAACTGGGCTTCAAAGCCCTGCTAGCGGCCACCCTGGGATGCTTGATGACCGGCGCTGTAGCCGGGTTATTTTTTAGTCAAGCCACTGTTTTGTTCCATTAGAACTAAAAAAATTCAATTGTCCGGGAAAAAAGATTGACGGTTAACCCCTTGAATTAAGGAAATAAAGAGGCAGAGAAATAAAAATTATTAAGTTCAATCAAAAAGCAAACTCTCAGGGCCTTAAAAAAATATTATTTTTTTATACTGCGCTTGATTTTCTTGAGGTAAAGTTCGCCTTGGGCCTCCTCTCGTGGTTCGCTCAATGAGATGATTTGTTTGGCCAGCGGACCAGATAACGCCGGACAACCTGATAGCCCTCTTCGTTGTCTTCAATGGAAAAGACCCGGTCTCCCTGCCAATAAAAGGGAGTGGCTGAAGTCAGAGACCGGGCTAAAAATTTTCCCTGTGGGCTAAAAATATCCATCCAAGACTCCTTTTCCCGCCGGCCTTTCTCATAAATCCCCACGTACACGCGGTCAGCCGGATCAACTGAAAGCGCTCTAATAGGCGGAAAATACTCAGAAAAAACCAAACTCTCCTTAATATTTACGCCCTGAGTGGTGGGCATTTTGGCTAGAATCTCCTCTATATCCTTCTTGGTTATTTTCACCTTCTTATATTTCTTTTTAACCACCTGAAACAGCTTACCCTGGGGGCTGTAATATTTGATTTCATAGCGGTCGTTCTTGGCGTATAAAATGTTACCGCGGGAATCAAATTGATAAAAAGTCGCCAAGTTAAAGAGATTAATTTTTCCTTGTAAAGGGTTAGGAAATTCATATTTATCCAACTGGAAAACTTCGCTCAAATCAGGCCGGAACTTCTTGATTACAAAGAACATTTTCTTCTCTTCAACTACAATCTCCCGAGCGATAAAATTTCCTTCCTTGTCCAGCAGGAGATTCACCAGGCCGAGTTTGGTGGCCAATGATTTTTCTTCCAGAAATTTACCTTCCCGGGAAAAGAAAATTATTTTCCGTCTCAGGACATCTTCCACCATCAACCGGCCATCACTGGTAAGATTAACTCCTCCAGGCATGCCTAATTCTCCTGGCCCTTGCCCCTTTTGGCCGAAAGAACGGACCAATTTACCTTTCGGACTAAAGACTTTGATCTTGGCTGCCTTGGCATCAGCTACATATATATAACCAGCCTCATCAACTACTAGTCCGAGGGGTTGAGCCAAGCCTTCTTCAGGGTCATCACTTGCTCCAACCGTCAATTCCAGCTCAAAGACTACTGGTTTTGTCCAAACTGGACGGTCATTATTCTCAATTATTTTGACTCCTTTGACTGTCCTGACTTTTTGGCCCCCCAAAACCGGACAAAAAAGCACTCCAATTAAGAAAATAGTGACTAACATGTAAGGGCGTAAAGGCCTCATCAAACTCTCCTCCTAAATTACATGGTCAAACTTCAAAAGCTTTACTTATTATATGCTATCTCCCTGGACAAAAAAAATAAGAATATTATTCAAGATAGACCTTCTTGTTTTGCTTCCCCCTGGAATCTGTTCTGCTTGAATAGGTCCAAAAATTATTTGCTCAGGCCAGAAGTTGATTTTCCCAACCCGCTAGTTTTGGCCGCCAACTCTTGTTTCCGGCCACAAAAGAAAATTTTGCTTTAGAGAATATCTTGAGAAAGATAATTACCTTTTCCTTCCTCTAATAATATTGCTAGAGGAAATCGAGAAATCACTCAACTGAGATTTTACTCGAAGGAGAGAACTAACCTTGACTCTCAGAAGAAGCTTAGCCTTGACTTGAGGCCAATATTTCCTCTAAGCTATTCCTCCCAGCCCCAAACTCTTGGAGCAAATTCTTCGGACCAAGCTGAGGATAAAACTAATGAAAAAATGGCTATTTCTCTGTTGCGGATTAATACTTATCTACTTCCTGGGAAACTGGGGGAAGGTTCGACGTTCATCTCATCCTCTATTAGTCCGAATTAATCAAAGCATTTCTTTAGTAGTCTGGATACTTCTGTTGGCTTATACTTTTTCCTTCATTTATTGGCTGGTAACTGAAGTCTTTTAAGGCCAAACTTAATTGTTGAAAAAGAGCGCAATAAACAGTCCCTGGAGGAAATTTGGCTTAACATTGATTAATTAATATATTAATTTCATTGGGGAAGCAGAAAAATGGATCAAGAACTTTCTCCTCAACAAGCAGCCGAAAACATACTCACATATTTAAAACAACTAGCTGAACCTCATTTCGCTCATCAAAGCCAGCGCTTTTTCAAAACTCCAGTAGTGCTTTTAGGTATTCGAGCCGGCCAACTCCGCCAGGTAGCCAAAGAATTTTACACCCAAATAAAAAACTCCTGGACACTTAATCAAGTTCTCGAATTCAGTGAATATCTTTTTGGCTCTCCCTATGTAGAAGTCCGCACTTTGGCTATTTTTGTTTTGGGGTATTATTCGAAATGGCTCAAAAAACATCATTTAAAATTAATAAAAACTTGGTTGGAGAAAAACTATTGCGACAACTGGGCTTTAATTGACTATTTTTGTCCCCAAATTCTCAGTCCCCTCCTCCTGAAAAATCCCGAACTAAGCCGGGAAATCCTTACCTGGACTGAATCGGTCAATAAATGGGTCCGTCGGGCAGCTGTTGTCTCTTTTATCCAGCCTGTCCGGCAAAGCCTCTTTCTCTCTGAGGCCTACCAAGTAGCAGAAAAGCTTTTTGAGGACAAAGAAGACCTCATTCAGAAAGCCATCGGCTGGCTTCTGCGTGAAGTCGGTAAAAAGAACATGGCCCGTTTAGAAAAGTTTCTCCTTCTCCATGGGCCAAGAATTCCCCGGACAACTCTGCGTTATGCCATCGAACGTTTCCCTGAAGACAAACGACGGATAATCCTGAAAGAAACCCGACTGAAATGATTTTAGGAAAAAGTAATTAGTTTTAACTAATTTCTTCTTTTCAGAAGGGACTCTACTTCCTCTAATTCTTTAGGCACACCGGCCGTTAAAACTTCACAACCTTCCGCCGTAATCAAAACCGTGTCCTCCAACCTAATCCCCCAACCTTTTTCTGGATAATAAAGAGCTGGCTCAATGGCAAAAACCATACCTTCTTCCAAGGGGATCCCTCGGGGACCAACATCGTGAGTAGCTAAACCCACATAATGACCAATTCCCCCTTTTAACCCCCGGGAATCCAGCCCTTTCTTCTTCAAGACACTCTGGACATGAGCTTGAACATCCCGACTGGTTACTCCCGGCCGATAAAATTCCAAACAGGCTTTTAAAACTGCCAAAACAATCCGGTAGGCTTCTTTCTGCTCGGGAGTGAACGCTCCGGACACGGGCCAGGTCCGAGTGATATCAATGCACATATGATCCAAATCTCCGCCGAAATCCATAAGGACTAAATCACCCTCCTTCATCCGGCGGTCGTTACGGTCATAGTGCATTACACAAGAATTTGGTCCAGAGGCAACAATTGGTGGGTAGGCAAATCCCCGGGCACCGTGGCGAAAAATAACAAACAGGGCAGCTGCTTCCAACTCATATTCAAAAGCCCCGGGGCGGGTGGCCAACATAGCTTGTTTGATGGCCTCGGCAGAAATTCGGCCGTTATGGCGAAGAATGGCAATTTCAGCCGGTGTTTTAATTAACCGGAGACGATCTATATAAGGAGTAACATCTTTGAAAACACAGGCCGGATACCTCTCCCGCAGTTTTTGGACCCGATAATTGTCTAAAGTTAATTGATCATTATAATGAAGCCGATGGCGACGACCCACAAAAATTCTTGTCTCCCACCGAGCTTGGTCAACTTCATCCCTAGGTTGAAGACGCACATAAAGACATAATCCTTGGCGAGGCAGTGTTCGGGCGAGAAACTCATCCAGATAGCTCACCGGATATATTTCAGCTAGACCAAGTTTAGTCTTAGCTCGCGGCCTCTGGAGAAGATTGGGGCCTTCAAATAAAATCTCTCGCTCTGTTTGACGAGGAAGAAAAAGATAGGACTTTTTAGCTTGAGGAACCATCGCTAAGACCGCGCCTGGGTCTTCTAGACCGGTAAAGTAGAAAAAGTCATTATCCTGACGAAAATGACGACCTGGCTGGAGCATTGGTTCTCCAAATAAAAGAATAACACCTTCTTTCACTTGAGCCATCAATCTCTGACGCCTCTGGATAAACTCGTCTGGAGGGTAGCCAATTCTAGCGGCCAAAATTACCCCTACGAGAACCAAGCCCCACCAGCAGCTAACCAGCAAAACTTTTCTTCTGAGCTTAAATTTATCTATCATTCAGTTCCCCCCTCAAACCAAAATTATATTAATAATAAATACCATTGTCAACTAGACTGCTTCAGGTATAATTAATTTAGAGAATCAAGTCAATCTTTAATCCTTAATCCTAGAGAAAAAAATTTATGTCTTAAAAAAAACCTAAAATTCCCTCTTCTCATTTCAACTGTCAATAAAGCTAGTTGCTGCCCCTTCAACAGGATTTGCCACTTCTTCTTGATTAATCTATAATCAAAACAAATGAGATGTCGGCCCTGGCTGTGGATCAGTTTAAGCTTGCTTCTTTTTGGTTCAGGCCTACTCCAAGCAAGCCCCCAAAATACATCTCCACGAGTCAAGGTAGTAGCGGAACAAGCCAATATTCGTCTCAGGCCGAGTATTACTAGTATTATCATTTATCAAGCTCCCCAAGGATCAATTTTTAAACTAATAGCCAAAGAAGGGGAGTGGTATAAAATCGAATTTCAAACCGAGACCGGGGAAACCAGTCAAGGTTTTGTCCATGAAAGTCTAGTGGTGAGGCTTGAACCAAAAAAAAGAATAACTTCACCCGCGAAAAAATCCTCCCCCCCCAGTCCACCGCCAGTTCCCTCAACCAAAGAGCCTCCCCCCAAAAAAAAGCAACCCCCAGAGAAACCGTCAAAAACACTTCCGGTGGTCATCAAAAAAAGACCACCATCAACCCCACCCCCTCCACCTCCACAACCCCAACCCTCTCCCCGGCCACAAAGATTATTTATCGGCCTGCAGAGTGGGGCTCTTTACTTTAATGGAGGAGACATTAACTCCGGCACCGTTGGTCTAGCCAAATTTTATCAAGATTACTTGGGTGTTAAACCCACAGAGCCAGTCAATCAACTTCACTTCACTTATCTCTTCGGTTTACGGGTAGCCTATGCTCTTACCTCCCAAATAAGAATTGGCGTGGGCTTCGATTATTGGAAGAAGAACGCTCAAAGTCAATTGACTTATTCCTCAGGAACAACTCCGGAAAGTCTCTTTATCCGGCCTGAAATTAGGGCGCTGCCCATCCATCTCTTTCTCTCTCTTTATCCAACCTCTCACCTCTACTTTCGCGGCAGTCTTGACCTTTACCGGGCTGAAGTCAATTACCACTATCGTCTCTCGACAGGGGAAACCTGGACCAGTTGGACGGGAGAGTCATCTACGCATGACCTGGGATTTACATTTGCTCTCGGTTGGCAATTTAAACTAGCCCCTTATCTGGAATTCTTTTCTGAAATCGCAGGACAATACGCTCGACTTGATAATTTTCAAGGCGAAAATATTTATCGGGAATCATCGGGATTCGAATCGCAAGAAAAAGGAACCCTTTATCTCTATCAAGCCCAAGTCACTGCCCAATTGGCTCATCCTCTACTTTTTATTCGAGAGAAAAAACCTACTGAGGCGGGAGTGGCTGAAGCCAGAATTGCTTACTTATCCCTCTCTGGAGTAGCTGTTCGCTTAGGTTTACGATTCCGGTTTTGATTTTTTCAGCCAAACAATTATCTGACTGTGGATCCCAGGAAAAAGGGCCTTCTTCTCCACTACAGCCCACCCCATTTCAGAAACTTCCCGGTGGAATTTCCCCCAAGAAATCATCTTGATCTGGGTAGGACTTCTCTTTATCCACCGCCGGAGCCGCCGTTGAGCGCGATGGAAAATATTTTCTTGATAAAAAGAAAGAAGCATATCCTTCTGGGCTACACGCCAGAACTCATGGAGAACCATCTTTCTTTCTTCTTCCTGGTGGAGATGATGGAAAAAACGCATAGCTAGAATCAAGCCGAAACTCTCATCTTTAAAGGGCAAACCCAGCAACGCATCCAGAACCACGCCTTCGGTTACTCCCTCAACCCGACCTCGCTGAAGAGCTCTGGCCACCATAGCTGGAGAAAGATCGGCTGCCACTACTTTATATCCCCAAGTCAGACTTAAAGAAATAAAACGGCCATAGCCACAAGGAAGATCTAACAAAAGAGGACAATGAGATTCAATTTTAGATAAGTATGTTTGCAAAATCTTTTTTTCCCGCCGGTCAACTAAACGTTGATCCCAATTGCGGTAGCGTTTCTTCTCATACTCGGCGACTTCCTGCGCTTGAAAGACATGCTTTTTAACCATCTGATTACTCCCAGGGTCAAATTCAATCCTCAAAATAAACAAATACTGGACTTTCTCCAAGTATCATCTCCGAAGAGTTAACCACCAACTTATCTCCGCAACAAGTAAAACCTTGACGAAGATGAAAGGGAAAATGAATTTTCTTTTGCCCCTTCTTTCGCCAACAAACCGCCAACTTACCATTTTCAGTTTCAAAGAGGAAACAATAGTTATCGCCTCTTAAAACACGGCCTAAAAAAAGACTCCCTTCCAGGCAGCGAATCATAGTTTGCAAGGCATAAAAAGCCGGCCTTTTCCGCCAGTGACCTCCTCGGGAATCAATCAGCCCGTAGCCTGGGGCCACCAATTGCCACCAGTAAACTCGACTCACCAGCCCGCTGCTTCCCACTAGTAAAAAATAGCGCACTAAAAAACTAGCTTGGTCTTCTTCACTGACATTCGGTTTGCCGGCTGCTGGAGAATAAGGGCCGGTGCCCGCTAAAGGCCAATTGACTTCAGTAATCCAGAGTTCTCGAGTTTTTCCCGTGGCGGCATCAATCATTGCCTTGAGCAAAGCCACCTTAGCTGAAGTATTCCAACCAAATTGTCTATTTTCTGGAGCACCCACCCGATCTACATAAAGAAGCGAAGTCACTGGATTGAAATCAATCTCCTGGAGTACAGGAGGATAGAGGTGAAATTCAAAATCGATGACCGCCGGTCCCACAGGACGAAAACCTCTTTCCTTAAGCCAGGCAAAAGCAGGCCGGGCCAGCTCTAAATATTCCACGTGAGTCCAGACTCCCCATTTTGTTCTGTTCCAGGCGTGTCCAATCTCCACCTCTCGACACAACCCTGGCAATGCTTCCCGAATTTCCAGAATAAAAGTACGCCAGCGAGCCGGCTCCACCACATCAAAGCGATTCTGTAAAAGAGCTACCATTACTTCCAGTCCTGCCTGCTTTAATCCCCGGATATAGCTCTGATATTGAGGTAATTTTTCCCTCTCCCAAGAAGGGATTCGGACTAATGTCCGCCGAACACCCAATTCTTTCAAGGCGGTCACGGTTTCCTCTAAGGGATTAACCAAAGGGCTGACCGCTACTCCCCATAAGCCTTCCATTTTCAGCGATTGCCGATAGAGTCTGGAGCGATAAGTAAAATACCGTTTAATTATCGGCCCGCTACATTTTAAATTAGGTGGAAACAAAGCTAAATAATGGCCAATATTCTGCCAATGGCGGCGTAGCCTCTCTCGCCGGGAAGCTACATTATGAGGCTGATCAGCTAAAGGATTCCATTTAAAATCAACCCGCTGGTCCATGCTATTGAATCCTCAGTCGTTGGGCTACCTTCCGCAGACCTATAAATTTCTTGAAACGAAGATAAAAGTTAAACGTTCCCTTGGCTATTTTATACCAGCACCACCAAAGATAAGGTGGGGGAGACTGATGAAAATAGCATTCTAAGAAATACCTCTGGTAACTGGGAGGAACACCTACCCTAATCAAACTTTTAACAGCTGCTAGTGAAGAAAGCTTTCTTTTCTTCCTAAGCCGATTGGTATCTAACAGATAAAAAGCTCTGACACCTCTCTTTTCTTCCACCAAAATATTGCCATCCGAGAGGTCACGGTGATGTATTCTCTGACGATGAAGGCCTCGAAGAAAAGCCGCCAGATCTTTCAAAAGACTTTTTAACTCCTCACCTCGCTTCAGTCGGAGCAGTTCTCTGATTTCCTCAGCTTCCTTCACCCTCTCCGTAATAAACCAGGCTTTTTCTACCCCAAACCCCTTTTTTACTTCAAGATAAGCCACGGGGGGTGGAGTGGGGATTTGCGCAGCTATTAAATGCCGAGCTCCATCCCAGGCGCGTTTAGCCTTCGAAGCCCGAAAAATAGTCTTAAAGCGATCAATCCCGACTATTCGGAATTCTTTGATGACCAATTCCACTGTCTGGCCGTCAGCCCGGGTGAAAGTAATCACTCCTATCCGATTTCGGCCAGAAAATATCAATTTAACTCCAGGTTGCTCCAGAAGTCGATCCCCTTGGGCCAGTAATCGTCTCAAAGCCGGATGGTCGTATTTCAAATCTATTTCTCCCTGGCAAGAATTGGGCAGGGAAAGAAGCTCTTTGGTCTTGTCCTTCTCCACGCTTTCTCTTACCTGAGTTCTCATCGCCAGTTAAAATAACACCATTACTTAACTCTCGTCAACGAAGAAAAGTCTCTAAAATCAAGGACATCCTTTTAACAACTTAAATCTCAGGGGTAATTTTGGTATGATAAAGAGTTAAATTTAACCCAAGGAGTGGCCATGGCCATTAATGAAAAATTATTGGAGATTCTAGCCTGTCCTTTATGTAAAACGGAGGTCAAATTAACCGCTGATGAACAAGGCTTAAAGTGCGTTAAATGTCACCGGGTTTATCCGATTAAAGATGATATTCCGGTGATGCTCATTGATGAGGCCACGATTGAACCCGATCGACCAGTTAAAGATTGAAACTACTTCCCCCAAAATTCTCTGCCTCCGCTTGCGCAGAATAGGGGATATTGTTCTGACAACACCGGCTCTCAGTGCCCTTAAAACCTACCTACCGGAAAGTAAAATTCATTACGTGGTCGAAAATCCTTATGCCCAACTTATTGAACACCACCCAGCTGTCGATAAAGCAATTATAATCCCACCCAAACCTTCTTGGGGCGAATTTCTGTCCTTAATTCGTCTCTTAAGAAAAGAACACTATCACATTATAATAGATTTTCACGGCGGACCTCGGGCTTTTCTCTTAACCTTAGCTACTCCAGCTCCTTTAAAAATCGGTTACCATCTTCCTTGGAAACATAGATTCTACGACCTAACTATTCCCCGCGGTAGTCAAGACTATCCCCTCCATAGTGCGGAAAACCATCTTAATCTGATCAAAACTCTGGGTCTGTCCCCAGCTACTCGACCACCTCTCACTCTCCCTCAAGCCTTACCCCAAGAAAAGGAAAAAGTTACCCGTCTCCTCCGGCGGTATTCTCTCCAAAAATCAGAATATTTGGTGCTTCATATTGGCGCCGGAAACAAATTCCGGCATTGGGGCCCAACCAATCTTCTCCATTTTCTTCAAATTTATCTTGAGGATGGTTGGCGACATCCCCTGTGTTTAATTGGCGGGCCAGAAGATCTAGACCTAGCTGAATATCTTTTTCGCCAACTCAAGCTGCCCTCTCCTTGTCCGCTTATCAATTTGGTCGATCAATTTTCTCTCCGAGAGTTATATTATTTTTTCCAACAAGCTAAGCTATTTATCGGCCCGGACAGCGGTCCCATGCATATAGCAGCTGCGGCCGGACTTCCTATAGTGGCTTATTTCGGACCCACTATACCGGCCCACTTTGGTCCTTGGCAGTGTAAAGCGGTCATCCTGGAAAGAAAACTAGATTGTCGGCCTTGTCGCCAAAGAAAATGTCTTTACTCTGATTTTCCCTGTCTCCGTCAGATTTCTCCTGAAGAAGTGTGGGCGGCTGTCAAGAATTTACTCCAAGAGGCAGTTGACAGGCCTCTGTCGCCCGAAGAAAATAAAGGCTAAAGGTTAATTATGCTGCAGAGAATTATCTTCTGGGCTTTTGGCTTTTATCTGTTAACTTCTTTCATTTCTATCTCAGCCAGTCAGATCTTTCTAGGACTAAGTCTAGTAGCTGCCCTTATTTTCTGGATATCTCGGAAAACCTGGCCCCGTTGGCCAGCTTTTTTTTGGGCTCTCCTGGTCTATATGGCTCTTTCTTTAGTAGCTGCTTATTTCTCTCACAGTCCAGTTACCAGTTTTCGAGACTCACGTGAACTTCTTCTTTACTTAATCGTCCCTCTCACTCTGGCCGCTCTCTCTTCCTTAGAGAAAAGCATTTGGGCCAACCGATTGCTTTTAATCTCTGCCGGAGCTAATCTTCTCTACTCCTTTTTTTATTTCTTCTTCCAAGCTTCTCCTGGTGAAAGAATTCGGGGGTTCATGGGACATTACATGACGGAAGCCGGCCTCTTGCTTCTCTTCAGCTGTCTGGCTCTAAGTCTATTTTGTTTCCTTCAATCGCAGGAAAGGATTATCTGGGGAGTGGCTTTTGGCTTGACAGCTATTGCTCTTCTTTTAACCCAGACCAGAAGTGCCTGGTTAGGTCTTCTGGTTGGGGCAGCCATCGTGATCTATTATTACCGTCCCCAATTGCTTTTAATCCTGCCTCTTTTAATTGTCCTTATTTTTGTCATCAGTCCCTCACCCATTAAGAAAAGAGCTTTGAGTATTTTCAGTACCAAAAGTTACTCCAATCGAATTAGGCTGGAGTATCTCCGAGCCGGAATACAAATAATCAAAGAATATCCTCTCTTTGGGACGGGCCCAGACACAGTGGATGTGGTTTTTAAAAATCCCAAATACGGCCTCTCCAAAGAGGCCCGAGAAAATGTCCATCTCCATAACAACTTAACTCAGATTGCGGCTGAAAGAGGTTTGCCGGCTCTCGCTGCCTGGTTGATTTTTCTTGGCCTAGCTTTTTGGGAATTACTCAAGCTGCTTCAACACCGAGCTCCAAGTCGGCTTTTTCCTCAGGCTGTTGCCGGAATAAGCATCCTTTTGGCTTTTTTCATTGCCGGTCTTTTCGAATATAACTTCGGTGACTCGGAAGTCGTGACTCTTTTTCTTTGCCTGATTACTTGGCCCTTTGCCCTGAATCAATCCCTCCAAAAAAACACTCCTTATCATTTGGAAAAACCTCAACCATGAAAAAAAAACGCAAAAACTGGTTTATCCTAGGCGGTGTCCTGCTCATTTTATACGGTGGTTGGTTAACTTATCTTACTCACCGCTATCGCCCTTATGGTTGGGATAAACTCGATTCTCTCGAGCCTGAAGGTGTCTACCACCTCCATAGTCGCTTTTCCGATGGGCGAGGTTCGGCCGAAGTTATCTCCCGCACAGCCTCCCAAGTTGGGTTAGATTTCATCATCCTGACAGATCATGGTCGGCCTAACTTCCCCTCTTTAAACTTTCAGGGGAAAAAAGAAGGAATCTTTATTTTTTCGGGTTCAGAACTTTCGGTCAACCGCGGCCATCTAGTCGGACTTTTTTTCCCTCCGCCCGCTCAATCCTTCTCTCACCGGGCTGAGGATGCTGCCCGAGAAATCCGGGCTCTAGGGGGGCTGACCATCGTCGCCCATCCCTACTCCAAAACTCACTGGTCCTGGGGGGAAAAATTTATTTACGAAGGCCTGGAAATTTGTAATGCTGATACCATGGTCAAAAGAAATATCCTCTCCCTTCTACCATATTTACCTCTTCTGGCCTTTAATAGCCGCCTGCCGTTATTAAAAATCCTCTCCTCGCCCACACGAAACCTCCGTAAATGGGATGCCTTAAATAACACCCGCCAGGTCTACGGATATTACGCTATAGATGCCCACCTTCTCTATAAAAGCCTCTTTCAACTCTTTCACCTCCATCTCCTCCTCCACCGCCCTTTAAGTTCGGACTTCCAACAAGCTTGGTCTCAAGTCAAAGCTGCTCTTAAAGAAGGAAGATTCTATAATGCCGTCGAGGCAGCCGCTGAGGCCGACGGCTTCCGTTTCTGGATGACTAAAAAATCCCAAATTTTTCCTATGGGTAGTTTAATTCGAGTTAGTCCACCCCTCAAATTACAAGTCGAAGCTCCCTTTAATTTTGCTTTTTCGGTGGTCATTCGTCATAACGGCCAACTCTTTTGGCAAGGCCAGTCTTCTTCCATCACCTTGCCCATTAATTCCCCCGGAGTCTATCGAGTCGAAGTTTATCTCAAAGAAAATAGCTTCCTTGACCCCGATTTTCCTTGGATACTAGCCAACCCCATCTGGGTGGAAAAGGAGAATTAATCATGGAAGAAGTCTTACTAGAGAGAATCAAAAACCTCGTGTCCCAATTCGCCGGTCGAAAAATTCTTGTCTTAGGAGACTTAATGTTGGATAAATATATCTGGGGCAAGGTCTCCCGTATCTCTCCCGAAGCCCCGGTCCCCGTCGTCGAAGTTACCCGGGAATCCCTTTGTCTGGGAGGGGCCGGCAATGTCACTCATAACCTCCATACTCTAGGAGCTTCTCCTGTATTAGTCAGTCTTATTGGCCAAGACCAAGCGGGAGAATGGATCCTCAATAATGTTCCTGATTACCGGGGCATCGTCATTGATGCCCAACGCTCAACTATAGTCAAAACCCGGATTATTGCTCATCATCAGCAAGTTGTCCGAGTAGACTTTGAAGAAAAAAAGCCCATTACTCCTGAAATCGCTGAGAAGATTCTCCATTTTCTCCAAAAGGAACCCTTTGAGGGACTTTTAATTTCCGATTACAATAAAGGACTCCTGACCCCAGAGCTAATGAAAAAAGTTCTGGCCCTCTGTGAGGAAAAACACTTACCAGTTTTCGTTGATCCTAAGGTAGACAACTTTTTTCTCTTTTCACCAGTAACCCTTATAACCCCCAACCACCATGAAGCCGAAAAGATTGTTCATCATCCCTGTCAAAATGACCAACAAATTGAAACGGCTGGCCAGGAAATTCTAGACCGGATCAAGACTCGTTACTTAATTATTAAAAGAGGCGAAAAAGGGATGACTGTCTTTGAAAAAGGAGTTAAACCAATTCACATTCCTACCCGGGCCCGGGAAGTGTATGACGTCACGGGGGCTGGTGATACAGTCATTGCCGTGGCCTCTCTCGCCCTTCTGGCCGGAGCTTCTATTCACGAAGCTGCCTTTATCGCTAATTTAGCAGCTGGACTTGTAGTCGGGAAAATTGGCACTGCAGCTGTGACCTGCCAAGAAATAATTGAAGCTCTTGAAGACTAGATGACTATTTAAAAAACTTTTCAGAAAGATTCCCCAAAGACTATCTATCTCGTTCACCCAATATATTGGATCATTTACTGTCTCTGTCTTTTTTAAAAGTTTAACCTCCAAATGCAAGCCGCCCCCTAATTAGTCCTCCTCAGACAAAATTAATATTCCCTTCTCCCCCGAATATGATTATAATGAAAAGGAACCATGTGTGGAGTTATTGGGATAATTGGTAATCAGGACGTCTTTTTTGACCTATATCAAGGTCTTCTTTCTATTCAACACCGTGGTCAAGACTCTGCGGGCGTAATTACTTACGACGGCCAATTCCATATAAAAAAGGGCAACGGCCTCGTGCGTGATATTTTTACTCCTGAACATGCAGAAAGGCTAAAGGGCAATGTCGGGCTGGGCCATACCCGTTATCCTACAATTGGGGGAGGAGGCGGTGAAGACGCTCAACCCTTTTTAGTTAATTCGCCTTTTGGAATAGCTATGGCTCATAACGGCAACGTCATTAATTACGCCGAATTAAAAAAGATTCTTTTCGACCGTTATCACCGCCATATCAACTCGACTAATGATGTGGAAGTAATCCTCAACCTCTTTGCTCAGGAACTGGCTGATTTAAAGGTCAAAAAATTGAAACCAGAACATATTTTTAAGGCTGTCCAGGGAGTCTACCGGCAAGTAAAAGGGAGTTATTCGGTAGTGGCTTATGTAGCCGAAGAAGGATTAGTGGCTTTCCGGGATCCTTATGGTATCAAACCTTTAGCTTTTGGTCGGCGGGATGAGGGTTTTTTGCCTGCCTACGCTATAGCTTCAGAAACCGTCAGTCTGAATATAATGAATTTTTCTCATATAGAAGACGTTAAGCCGGGAGAAGTTATCTTTATTGATAAAAATCGGCATCTCCATCGGCAACGACTTGTCCGAAAACCCCATCACCCTTGCCTTTTCGAATGGGTTTATTTTGCTCGCCCTGACTCTTTCATTGACGGCGTCAATGTTTATAGCTGCCGGGTTCTATTGGGAAAATTCCTGGCCGAAGACATCCGGCAACTCAACCTAGATATTGATGTAGTAGTCCCGGTACCCGACTCGGCCAGAGATGCAGCCATTGAAATCGCGCGTCGTTTAAATCTTAAATACCGCGAAGCCCTGGTTAAAAATCGCTATATCGGCCGGACATTTATTATGCCCTCTGACAATTCTCGCAAGACTTCAGTTCGACAAAAGTTAAATCCTATTGCCTCAGAATTAAAAGACCGTAATGTACTCCTGGTTGATGACAGTATTGTTCGGGGCAACACCTCCCGAGCCATTATCCAAATGGTGCGGGACTGCGGAGCTAAAAAAGTGTATTTCGCAGCCTATTCCCCTCCCCTTAGATTCCCTTGTGTTTACGGCATTGACATGCAGACTAAAACCGAATTTATTGCCCAAAACGCCACTCCCGCCCAGGTGGCTAAAAAAATCGGGGCGGACTTAGTCATTTACCAGCGTTTGGAAAACCTGAAAAAAGCAGTGCACACTCTCAATCCTAAAATAAATCACTACTGTGGAGCCTGCTTTGACGGTCATTATCCTACCGGCGATGTTACCCCAGAAATTCTTGAACAAATCGAAAGAGAACGTCGCTTAGCTCATGAAAAACAATTGGAATTAAATATTTAATTTTACTTGCCTGCGTCCTGCTTATTTCTGTACTTCTACCCCTAGTTTCCTTCGCCAATAATTCAGAAGATCTTTCAAAGTCTGGGCAAGAGGAATTCTCGGTTCCCACCCTGTACTCTTTCTTAGCTTGGAATTATCGCCATAAAGCACTGGAATATCAGTTTTCCTGAGACGAGCCGGATCAACCTCGACTTTGATCTCTTCCCGGGATTGAGCTAAAAGAGTCTCTAAAATCCAACGTAAGGAAACAGCCTCTCCCGAGCAAACATTGTAAATCTCACCTCTTCTTCCTTTTTCTAAAAGTCCTAAATAAGCTTGGACCACATCTCGGACATCAGTAAAATCACGTTTTATCTCAATATTACCCACTTTGAGGAAGGCTTGATGTTCGCCCTTCTCTATCTGAGCAATTTGATAGGCCCAATCCGAACAAACAAATAGCGGACTCTGGCCTGGGCCAGTATGGGGGAAAGCTCGGACAATCAAACTGTCTAATCCTTCTATGCGTTGATAAAAAGACACCAGCATTTCGCTACAGGCTTTAGAAAAAGCATAAGGATTAACTATCTGAAGGGGCTCATCTTCCCGCAGAGGATGATCTATGGGGTGAAGGAAACCATAAACATCGGAGGAGCTAACAAATAGTAAACGAGCCTGAGGAGCTTTTTCCCGAAGAACTTCGACCAGATTAAAAGTTCCAAGAAGATTGACTTCAAGCGTCTCTCGTCGTTTCTTCCAGGAAAGACGAACATTAGACAGGGCGGCCAGATGTATGACCCAGTGAGGGTCAAAGTCCTCAACTAGCCAAGCCAAACTATTTCTCTCTCTTATATCTATATGTTCCAGCCTTACCTCTGGGGGAAAGCCACATTCCTCGGGTCTTTCAGGAAAACAGGTGCCAGCAATTTGGGCTTGTTGCTGGAGTAAGGCTTTTACTAAATGACACCCCACAAAACCACTGGCTCCTGTAATCAAAACGCGCCGGTTCACACTCGTGATCTCCAATAATTCAACAAATCTTCTAAAGACTGCCGGAGGGGAATCCGCGGTTCCCACCCCGTCAATTGCCGGAATTTGGAAGAATCTGCCAGCAAAATTGGGACATCCGAAGGCCGCAATCTTTCGGGGTCAACTTTAACTTCCACCTTAACCTGGCTGAGGCTGATCAACATGTCAAGAATATCCTGCATAGCATAGGCCCGACCAGTCCCAATATTATAAACTTCGCCTTCTTCTCCCCTTTCTAAACTTAACCAGTAAGCCCTAACTATATCCCGGACATCAGTAAAATCTCTTTTGGCCTCTAGGTTGCCAACTAGAATAACTGGTTTCCGCTTTTTCTTTTCAATCTCGGCGATCTGGCGGGCAAAATTGGAACAGATAAAAACCTCCCCCCGACGAGGGCCGGTATGATTAAATCCCCTAGTTCGAACTGCCCGTAAACCGTAACTCTTCCAATACTGAAAAGCCAGCAGATCCTGGGCCACTTTACTTACAGCATAAGGACTGAGGGGCCTTAAAGGGTTAGTCTCTTTTATGGGAATTTCATCTTCAAAAACCAGTCCATATTCTTCACTAGAGCCAGCAATCTGAATTTTAGGAGAAAGGCCTAAATCTAGGATGGCTTCAAAAAGATTAATCTGCCCAATGGCATTGATGGAAAAAGTCTCAGCCGGACACTTCCAAGAGGTGGGAACAAAACTTTGCGCTGCCAAATGGAAAATCCAATCTGGCTTGACGACCGCTAATATTTTTTTCAAAGAAACAATATCTTTTAAATCCCCTTCAACCAAAGTTATCTTATTTTCCAGATGAACAATATTCTCCCGCCGGCTTCGCCATCTGATCAAACCAAAGACTTCCACCTCGGGATGGTGATTGAGAATATACTCAGCCAAATGACTCCCGGCAAAACCAGTTATTCCAGTCAACAGAACTCTCATCCATCCTCCTTATAGGCTCACGGGCTCAAATAAATAAGTAGCAAACGTTTAATATATCGTAAATAAACACGAAAGACAATCGAGAAACCTAAGCTTCCATTTCCCGTCACAGACAAATTCCTTCTCTTTCCTGGAAGACAATTACAAATGGCCACCCACCGATTGTTAAAGCCTTTTTTGAATAATCTAAAATTTTTAAATTCAAAAGTTGAGAGGAAATTTTTGCTAGCCCAATCTCCTTATCGATCTTGATAATACTGTTTATAAAAACGGCGATAATCACTACTTTTCTCTTTAATTTTCCGCCACCACTCTTCATGCTGACAATACCACTCAACTGTCCGCTGCAAGCCTTCTTCAAAACTAACCTGAGGAGCCCAACCTAATCTTCTTATTTTCTGACAATCCAAGGCATAGCGCTGATCGTGACCTGGACGATCCTTGACTAATTTTATTAAATCTTCAGATTTTCCTAAATGTTGAGTAATTTGGCGGGCCACTTTTATATTAGGAATTTCATTATTAGCCCCAATATTATAAACTTCCCCAATCTTGCCTTTTTTTATAACTAACTCCAAGGCTCGACAATGGTCCTCGACAAACAACCAATCCCGAACATTTTCTCCCGTCCCATAAAGAGGCAGCGTTTTCCCTTCCAAGGCATTAGTAATAAATAATGGAATAAATTTCTCTGGATATTGATAAGGTCCATAATTATTGCTGGGTCGAACAATTATTACCGGGAGGCGATAAGTCACCCAATAAGCATGAGCCAGCCGATCTGCTCCGGCTTTGCTGGCCGCATAAGGAGAAGAAGGATTCAAAGCATCGTCTTCGCTAAAATAGCCTGTTTCCCGGCTGCCATAAACCTCATCAGTAGAAACATGAAGAAAGAATTCCAGCTGACCGATCTGTCGGGCTACATCCAAAAGGACAAAAGTGCCAAAGACATCCGTCAAAATAAACTCACCAGCATCCAGAATAGAACGATCCACATGAGTTTCGGCCGCTAAATGAATTATTCCCTGAACTTTGGGAATAACTTTGGCGACTAAAGCCCGATCACGAATGTCCCCCTGAATAAATTCATACCGGGGGTCCGTTTCCACATCTCGGAGATTATCCAAATTGCCAGCATAAGTTAATTTATCCAGATTAATAATTTTAATTTCTGAATAATTTTCCAGAAGATAGTGAATCAAATTACTCCCAATAAAACCAGCTCCACCTGTCACCAAAATTGTCTTGCCGGTCAATGACCTCTCTTCAACCATCACGGCGCCTCCACTCATAAGGAATCTCATTATCGTGAGGGTCTAGCCGGTATTCATCCGGAGAATCATAGTTATAAACTTCAGTGGGAATATTAACTACCACCGCTTCCTCCTGACTGACACACATCCATCCATGGTAGACGCCAGGGGGAATTTGAATCAACAATGGATGGTGGATTCCTAAATAAAACTGATTCACCTCTCCCTTGGTGGGTGAATCAGGTCGCGGATCATAAAGGGCCAGCTTAATCATTCCCACAAGACAGGCAACATTATCCGTCTGCTTTTTATGAAGATGCCAAGCCTTGACTACCCCGGGATATGTGGTAGTCATATATACCTGACCAAATTTTAGGAAAAGTTCATCATCAGCTCGAAGAATTTCCATCAACCGGCCCCGCTCATCAGGGATTACTCTTAATTTTTTCAAACGAACTCCCTCAATCATCTTCACTCCTTTTAATTAATATATCTTATTTTAAACCGACTTCACTCTTTTCTCCAAGAACAAAACGGTAGACTCGGGGCTTGGCTTGCCCCTGATAAATTCTTACTTCCCGACCGATTAAACTTTCATCAATCCGGCCACCAATGTCAATGATTTGGCTGCCCTCTAACATAATACTATGTTCAATTTCTGTCTTGATCACTCGACAATTAGCCTGGATTGAAGTGAAAGGCCCAATATAAGAATCAATTATTTCTGTCTTCTCTCCGATTATGGCTGGCCCCCGGACTACACTCCGGATGACCCTGGCTCCCTTTTCTAGGACTACCTGTCCATTGAGACGGGACTCAACATCCACCTCCCCTTCAATCCTGCCTTCAATTGACTCCAGAATTAATCGGTTAGCTTCCAAGACATCTTCGATCTTACCTGTATCTTTCCACCAGCCAGAAACAATATGAGGCTGAACTTGGTAGCCATGATCCACCAGATACTGAATGGCATCGGTGATTTCCAGTTCATTCCGCCAGGAGGGTTTAATGGCTCGAGCTGCTTCGAATATATGATGGTCAAACATATAAACCCCTACCAAGGCCAAGTTACTCCGAGGCTGCCGAGGTTTCTCCACCAGTCGTACCACCCGACCATTCTCCAGCTCAGCTACACCAAATCTCTCCGGATGGGGGACTTCAGTGAGAAGAATCAAGGCATTTGGCCGGTAAATCTGAAACTTTTCGACTAAGGAATGAATACCACTCTTTAAGATATTATCTCCCAAATACATCACAAAAGGAGTTTTTCCTAAAAAATCTTCTGCTACCAGCACAGCGTGAGCCAAGCCGAGAGGCGCTTCCTGCTCAATGTAAGTCAACCGCACCCCCCAACGTCGGCCATCGCCTGCTGCTTTTTTAATCTCTTCTTTGGTCTCGCCGACAACAATACCAATATCTTTGATACCGGCTTCTTTTAAAGCTTCAATGCCGTAGAAAAGAACCGGTTTATTGGCTACTGGAACTAGTTGTTTCGCTTGAGTAAAGGTAATTGGTCGGAGTCGAGTGCCTTTGCCACCACTTAAAATCAATCCTTTCATATAGAGTTTGCCTCCCGTGGATTTCATTGGTTGAGTCCCCCTAAAAAATCGGTAGATTTACCTATATTACCCAAGCCAAAAGAGATTCGGAACTGCACTTCAGGTTTTTCCCGAAAATAAAATACCCGAAGATCCGCCGTAAAATCAAGACATTGGTAATGATAAGTGACCAAGGCCCCTAAGTAAAGTAGTTCTCTTTCTTGGAGATTGAAATCAACCTGGGTTTGGGCTTCAAGAGAGAGTGTCGGAATCTTAGCCCCGCCAGAGAACCCAATTTGATGGCGATTCCATAAAGATTCGGGTCGGTAAGGATTAGAACTTTTATACCAGTTCAGTCGAAAAAACCAATCATCACTTGGCACTCCCCAACCGGCACTGACTCGAAGACTAGAAAAGACCTTATAATAAGGATTGAAACCAGCCGAAAAATCCAAATTGGCCTTCCGGCCGGGATAAAAACGTAAATAGGTAGTTATATCCGAAAAACGAGGAATTTCTCCATTCACTCGATATAATTGAAGGGGACTCTCTTCAGGAGCTAAGTAATAATTTTGGAAAATCCCCAGAGTAAAAATTTCCCGGGGCATCCCTCCCTGTTTGACCAGCAAACGATTAGTTAACCCATAACGCAGATAATGTTGGCGTAGAAAATAATAAGTAGTAATTATCCGTTCGGAATCAACCACGGGGCTTTCATAGACATAAGAAAAAGAAGGTTCAATAATATGCTTGGCTTTCGGCTCACCGCCGACATAGAAAAGTCGATAAAAAACCGGCCCGACAATCTCTGTATTCCAGGCATAGTTCTGGGTAAAGAGGGGTTCGGAGACCACTCTCTTGGTGTTGGGGGCATACGTGCTGAAATAATAATTCCATTTAGCGGTCACGGAGGTGTTTAAAGTAAACCAGGGAATAGAGGAAAAAGGCAGACTAAGAGTGGGGTGAAAACTCAGACTTTGCGACTTTTTTTGTTTCCCCTTCTCATAAGCTGTCTGGTAACCATATTCCCAACGGACCAACGAGGTGCCAAAGGAAAAGTAGAAAGGACCTAACAGTTTCATCCGCGTCGAACTTAAACTTAGCTGAGGCAGGTAATACCGGATGACGGAGTTATTTAATTGACGGAAATAAGTTTCAAATCGAGAGGCCCGAATACTCAAATTGAAAAACGACCAGGAGCGAGAAAGATATATTTCGGAACGTCGATTAGAAACTAAGGCTCTTTTAAAATTATTGTCAAATTCCCTCAGAAAATCGAAAGAACTTTGATAATCAACATCAGCTACTAGATTAAATTTCCCAGGTAAAGGCTGATTATGTTTGAGGCGAATTATATAAGCATTTTTGGGGTAACCCATCTCCGGAGGAGTAGAAAAATGGAAACCAAACAAACGTATTTCCCCACCTATATTCTGGGAAAATAAATAACGATATTCCAAACCACCCCCAAAGCCTCGGGCTGAATAGTAATCAAAATTAAAAGTGGCGTCCATGTTGCGGCGAATAGCCCAGTAAAAACTCTCCGAAAAACTTACTCCCTTTATGGCCGAATAACCTAGTTGGGGAGTCAAGAATCCTGTTTTTCTGGCCTCTCCCAAGGGATAACGGAAATAGGGCCAGTAAAAAACAGGCATCTTTTTTATTTTGAAGACCGCCCCCCACATTTCAATATATTCATTCTTTTTAAAAGAAGCCCGAGAACAAGAAAATATCCACCGGGGAACCGACTGAGTACAGGAAGTTATTCTAGCCCGAGAAAGGCTATAGACTTCATTGACATCCCTTCTAATACTTTCAGCTTGATAAAAAATAGTGGGTTTAATCAACCCATGAACCCTTTGTAATTCTCCAACTTTGGACTCCAAATTAAACTGAAGACGCTTGGCAGTAATTACTTCTTGGGGAAGGTGAAGAACTACGTGACCTTCGGCAATAACTTCTTTGGTTTCGGTATCAAGCTCAACTGTATCAGCCATCAGTTTGAGTTCCTTATAATGAATCTCCACATTACCCCTGGCAAAAACTTTGTTTTTCTCCCTTTCTGTGCGCTGGGCAATTATGCGGATTTCGTCCTTCGAAAAACCCCCTGAGCTAATCACAAGCAGTAACAAAACGACTCCCCAGAGCCGGAAAATTAAATTGGGCCACCTTTTGAAAACCTGGCGTAAGGATAAGGTCAGGCGCGGCAATTTCCCTCCCAGGCGATTTATTTTTTTAACTGACGAAGAAAATCTGCAACCCGATTTTTCAATTCTGGATTCTTTAATCGGGGTAAAATCTTTTCAAAAAAAGCTCTGGCTTTTTCCGGAGAACCGCTGTTGACCAAGGCTACTCCCAGATTAACCGCAGCTACTTCATCCTCTGGAGCCAACTTTAAGGCCTGCTGAAAGCTGGTTACGGCTTCCTTATAACGACCCAAATGATTTAAGATTACTCCTCGGAGATTATAAGCTCCAGAGGAAGGATGGTCGCTGACGAGTTTTTCCACAACTCTTAAGGCTTCTTCTAGTCGCTGATTTAAATAAAGAGCTTTGGCCAAAGAAAAAGCTACTTCCGGCCGGGGATTCAGTTGATAAGAACGCTGATAAAACGTTAAGGCTTTTTCCTTTTTTCCCAATTCTTCATAGACCCTCCCCAGGCCATACAGAGCTTCTGGAAATTCAGGATTTATCTCCACCGCCTTCTGATAATAACCTAAAGCCTGACTCAAATTGCCCTTCTCCAGAAAAATTAATCCTAGAAGATTATAGGAAGGGGCATGTTCTGGAGACAAGGTCAGGGCTCGCTGGAGATATTTCAGAGCCTCCTCTTTTAATCCATAACGATAAGCTACTACCGCTTTTTCATATTGATACTCTGGATCTTGTTCTTTATTCTGGCTGGATTGGTTCATAGTGGTTGTACAAAAATTTAGGCCGAAAAATAAAACTATTAATAATACTCCCAATTTAAAATATTTCATTGTCTTTCACCCTTTCTAGTTATACCATATTCTTCCTTGCTCATCACCTTTCTGGTTTAAAGTTCACCTCCTAATAAAAACTTACTCGCTGGAGAGACACCTTTTCATTCATTCTAACTGGATATCTTCTCTCTGATTAAAATTTACTAAAACTCGGACTGCTGGCTAAAAACGGAGAAGATTTTAAACTTAGAAAGAAAGATAATCATGGTCAGGACCAGAAGAGAATCTCTTTCTTTTCAACGATACAATCTTATTTTAGCCATGTGATTCATAATTAGCTTCCCACGCTATCAGAAAGGCCTTCTTAAAAAATTGGGGGAATCTAAACTCTAGAAGGCACTTCTCGAACTTCATCCGATCCGGTGTCTCAACCGCATTTCTTGACATAATTTCTCCTTCCAGAGATAATAACCGCATCTTAGAGAAAAAGGTTCAACCACTAAATAAAGGAATGCGTTCCCACAAAACTGGGTGGCGTCGTCTGGCCGAATTAAGTTCCTTGGGACTAATTCTGCCTTCTTCAATTATTGTCGGACTCTTCTTTGGCTATTGGCTGGATAAACTTCTGGGTACCCATCCTTGGATGCTGCTAATTTTCACAATTTTCGGTATAATTTCTGGTCTAAGCAGTCTTCTCCGGGCTGTCAAAAAAATAAATTCTTCCTCAGATAAGGAGGAATAAGGCAAAAATTAAATCTCTTCGACAAAGGTCGACCCAAAAGGCAGAACTTTATGGACAAAAAAAAGTCAAATACTTCCCCCATTGAAGAAAAAGTACTTTGGAGAATCCCTTTGGAAATTATCTTGGTTACAACAGTACTGGCAATTCCAGCTTATTTTCTTTTTGACCTGAGTTATGCCGGTCTCTTCTGGGCCGGCGGATTCACAGGAGCCTTGAGTTTTTGGGGGTTAAAAATCTCCTTAACCCGGCTTTTAAGCAATCTTGGCCGGCAAGTTATCCTGCGTTCTCTTCTCTTTTACCTCTTTCGGCTGTTATTGATTGTCTTAATCTTTTTTATTATAATTTTGCTTTATAGAAAAAAAGTTGTTGTTTTTGCTATCGGCTTCTCTATGTTAGTCATAGTCATCATGGTGGAAGCTATTATTGGGCTTCTAGGTGGAAAAACATGGAAGAATTAGAACACAGTCTTTTTATTGTTGAAATAATCAATCGCTTTATTGGACAACCCTTGGCAGGAATTTTATCTTCTTTAGGAATAAAAATAGCCAACCCAGAACATCTCTTCCCTGACTACCTGGTGATGGTTATTATTGTGGCTCTAGCTCTGGTCTTCTTCTTTGGCCTGGCTTCCCGTAAATTGAGCCTGATCCCTGGGAAAAAACAGAGTTTTCTAGAAATGGTGCTTGAACTCTTCGAAGGTCTTTTATTAGATACCGTGGGAGAGGAAGGAAAGAAATATCTGCCCGTAATTGCCACTATTGGCCTATTTATTTTCTTCTGCAATCTTCTTGGACTGGTGCCCGGTTTAATGTCCCCCACCAGCAAACTTAATGTCACTGCTGGCTGTGCCTTGGTGGTTTTTGTCTATTACCACTGGGAAGGAATCAAGAGTCAAGGATTCTTCCGGTATCTGAAGCATTTTACTGGCCCTATTCCCATGCTCGCTCCACTGCTTTTACCTATTGAAATAATCAGCCATTTCTCTCGGCCTGTCTCTCTCTCTATCCGTCTCTTCGGCAACATTTTTGCTGAAGAGTTGTTGATAGTGATTATTGCTTCCATCATTCCTTTTTTCTTGCCTTTGCCCTTTATGGCCCTCGCTATTTTCACCTCAATTATCCAGGCTTTTGTCTTTGTGCTCCTGGCTTGTATATATATTGCCGGAGCTGTAGCTCACGAAGAAGAACATTAATTTTTGGAGGAAAATATGACCAAAAAAGGAAAATTAATTCTTACGGCTTTATTTTTCTGTCTTTTACTCTCCTCACCCGCTTTAGCGCAAACCCCTGCTGGAGGTAAAGCCCCTCTCTTTCAGTGGTCAATCATCATTGGTGGAGCTATCATTACCTTTGCTTCAGCTGCGGGTGCATTCTGCCAGGCCAAAGCCATCAGCAGCGCCTGTGAAGGTATTTCTCGTAATCCTGGAGCTGCTCCTCACATCCGTTTCTTGCTCATATTCGGACTGGTGCTCATCGAAACTCTAGTTATTTACGCCCTGCTCATCTCCATTATCATCCTCATGGTTCAGTGGGGAAAATATATTTAAGCCGATTTTTCTGCAGAGAAATTGACAACTCTCAGTGATTAAAACAAAATCATTTTGGCCTCGCCTGCTTATCAGTCTGGGGAGGGCCATAAATATAATTAAAATCACTATAAAAAGATTTAATGAGGATAGGTGCGGCAATTTCGCTATCACTATTTCTTATTTTGCTCTGCTCTGCTCGGTGCCCCTGGTCGCCCTGTTTGCCTATATCTCCACCAAAATTTTGGGAACTTCTGAACTAGCCTTCCGCAGTCTCAACATTTTCTCTGATGAATTCTTTGCTAGACTTGATCCTTACTTCTTTCAACGCATTCAAGAAGTCTCACGTAACATTACCAATCTTGGTTGGTTCGGTCTTATCGGTTCTTTTGTGGCTGCCAGTTTTCTCTTCTCTAATTTGATCTACGCGATCAATTTCATCTTCAAAGCCAATTATCAGAAATCCTTTTTCTATAACCGCTTAATGGAGTACATAATCATGTTCGTCATTGGCATCATTCTACTCATTTCTCTCTCCATCACCGCTATCTGGACAGCTATTCACCGGACTATTCGGGAAAGCCCCTTTGTGGCCACTCATATTAACCCCAAAATTGTTTCTCTCATTGACAACTTTTTTCTTCAGTATTTAATTCCTTTCACTCTGACTTTCTTGGTGTTCTTTTCTATTTATAAATTTATTCCAGAAGTCAAAGTTTATACTCGGGCAGCCGCCATCGCTGCTGGTGTTGCGGCTCTTCTTTGGGAAGTTTTCAAAAGATTATTCGCCTTCTATGTGGCTCATATCTCAGCTATTGGCATAGTTCTCTCCAAACTACTCCAAGGCACTTTGACCTCCATTATTTTCTTCTTGCTCTGGATATCCTTTTCTTTAGTCATCCTTCTCTGGGGAGCGGAACTGGCCGCCGTCCTCAATGAAAGGGTTCATCAGGAATATGCCTGAGCAACCAAAGTTCAAACCAATAACCCTCGAGGTCCTGGCCCAACAGTTGGGCCTGACTTTTGAAGGCAAGAAGGACACTCTTATCCAAGGAGCAGCCAGTCTAACCACAGCCAAACCAGGCGATCTGGTTTTCCTAGCGGATAAAAAATTTCGGACTCTTCTCCAAAAATCACCTGCAGCTGCCGCTATTGTACCTTACGATGAACCCCCTCTCCCTTTACCCGTGATGCGAGCTCCTAATCCTTATCTCAGTTTTGTCCAAGCCTTAGAGATTATGTATCAACCTTACCGGCCCCCACCGGGAATTCATCCCACGGCTTCTATTCACCCCAGTGCCACCATCGGACCCGATGTTTCTATAGGGGCCGGCTGTGTTATCGGGGAAAAAGTAGTTATCGGCGCTAAGACAATTATCTTCCCTTTGGTCTCCATTTACCCTCAAGTAACCATTGGAGAAGAATGTCTTATCCACTCCCTAGTCACCATTAGAGAAGATACTCAAATCGGTCGACGAGTAGTTATCCAACCCGGCGCCGTTATTGGGGCTGACGGTTTTGGTTTTCTTCAAGATGAGGCTGGCCGCTCGAGAAGAATTCCTCAAGTTGGCCGAGTAGTCATTGAAGACGATGTCGAAATCGGAGCTAATACAACTATTGATCGAGCTGCTCTGGAAGTAACCTTGATCAGCCGAGGAGTCAAAATTGATAATTTGGTTCAAATTGCTCACAACGTGACTATTGGGCCTGACACCATTATTGCTGCTCAAACTGGTATTGCTGGTAGCACCAAAATAGGTCAGCGGGTCATTATGGGCGGACAAGTAGGGCTAACTGATCATATTGAGATTGGTGATGAAGTTTTAATAGCCGCTAAAACAGGTGTCACTAAAAGTGTGCCGGAGGGGGCCAAGATAGCCGGCTCACCTCATCTTAATATTATGGATTGGCGGAAAGCTTGGGTCTCCATTCCTCAGCTCTATGATCTTCTGAAGAACTTCCGCCGTCTCCAGCGGAAAGTACAGGAATTAGAAGAAAAATTGGCCGGTCTTAACCGCTCTACTCCAGATGACTGAGGAACTCCTCTACCGCTAAGGCAGCTGCAACTCCTGAACCAACGGCGGTGGCGACTTGTTTGGGACAAACATTAGTCACATCACCGGCCGCAAAAATCCCCCGCCGTGAAGTTTCCATCTGAGAATTGACTTTAATTTCCCCATACTCATTTAACTCCAGAAATCCCTGAACAAAGGCCGTATTTGGATCCATACCAATGGAAATGAAAAGTCCATCCAAAGGTATCTCCGACTCTTTTTGTGTCTGCCGATCAAGCAATCTTATCTTTTCCAATCTCTCCTGACCAACAATTTCAGTGACAAATGCATTCCAGATGATCTCGATCTTAGGGTTAGCGAAGACTCTTTCCTGAAGAATTTTCACTCCTCTCAACTTATCCCGGCGATGGACTAAATAGACCTTCTGGGCAAATTTAGTTAAGAAAAGAGCCTCTTCGAGAGCATTATCACCACCACCCACGACGGCTACTACCCGGTCTCTAAAAAAAGCCCCATCGCAAGTAGCACAATAGGAAACACCTTTTCCGGTCAACTCAGCTTCACCTTTTACCCCTAACTTTCGATAAATTGACCCAGTAGCGATAATAACCGCCCGGGATTTATACTCTCCTTGATAACCGATGACTTGCCATCCATTATCTGTCTCCGCTATCTCTTTTATCTCATCCATCTTGAACTCGGCCCCAAACTTTTCCGCCTGTTGCCTAAACTTCTCCATCAATTCAAACGGAGCAATTCCGTCAGGAAAACCAGGATAATTTTCAATCCAATCCGTAAGCAGTATCTGCCCTCCCGGAACTCCTTTTTCTAGGACTAAAGTCTGACGTCGGGCTCTCCCCGCATAAATGGCCGCTGCCAGACCAGCCGGACCGGCTCCAATAATTATAATCTCATAACTCTCACTCATCTTGACTCTTCCTCTTTCTAAGTTCCTCAGACTTTATAAAAGTTTTCTTATTTTACCACAGTTTTGTTCTAGATAACAGTAAAGAAAGACAAGAAAGTTGTCTTCACCAATTCAGGCCAGACTCATGGCCATAATTGAATGGGGGTTGGCCTTCACCTTTCACCTTTGACAGCCAGGAAGGCCGTCTCGAGAAAGAAGTTTTTACGGCTAGTTTAAAATTAGCCCCCATTTCTATTCTTTTATTTGTCTCTTCTTTTATTTGTCTTTCCCTTTAGCTATTGCCAGAGATTATCTCCAGGAAAGAATTTTTTAGATTAAGAGGAGAAATAAATGACGAAAAATTTTGTTATTCCAAGGTAAAAGGCGAAGAGTTGCCCCCATCCCCACTGAACCTCAGACTACGGCCAAAGCCCTAAATAAAAAATCTATCTCTAGTTTCATCGTCTTGGGGAATAGAAAATTGCAAGTAAGGTGAAGCAAAGTAAAAAAGCTCATATTTTGGGAAGCTAAAAACCAACTTCTTCGGCTAACTTAATCGAAACCCAGGAACTCTCCTCAAAAATCATAAATTTTAGTCGGTAAACATTGAAAGACTAAAAATATCTACGGCTAATAAAACTAATTTTTCTGTTTGCGGAGAGCTTGCTGATAAAGACGGAGATAACGGCGGGCGGAAGTTTCCCAAGAATAGTTCTTCGCGGCTCCTTGACGAACTATTTTCCGCCAAAGAGAAGGCCGCCGGTAACATTTAATTGCCTCCTGAACAGCTGCAATCAAGGCTTCCGGGGTATATTCTTTAAAAACAAATCCATTGCCTTTTCCCGTACGGGGGTCAACGTGACGAACTGTCTCTTGGAGCCCGCCCACTGTGCGGACTACCGGCACAGATCCATACCGGAAACTATAAAGCTGGTTCAACCCACAGGGTTCCGATAAAGAAGGAATCAAAAAAATATCCACCCCAGCAGCTAATTTATGGACAAGCGCTGGGCTCCAATCAAATCTCACCGCTAAACGATGAGGGTATTTCTTGACGAAAGATAAAAAAGACCTTTCATAAATTTCTTCGCCTCGGCCTAGAATAACTAACCCCAACTCCATCTTCATTAACTCATCCATAGCCCCTAAAATTAAATCCACGCCCTTATGGGCCGCAAAGTAAAATGATGTTCCTAACAGAGGGACATTCGGATCAAGGGATAATTGAAATTCTTCTAATAAATCTAATTTGTTTTTTCTTTTTCCCTCCAAGTCACCGGGGCGATAATTCCAAGAAATATATTTATCATTCTCCGGATCCCAGATTTCATAATCGATTCCATTACGAATACTGACCAATTCATCTCGTCTTGTTTTAAGGATATGAGCCAAACCATGACTATGTTTTTGGGTCCACAATTCTTTCCGGTAAGAACTACTAACGGTATTAAGCATATCCGCATAAACAATCCCAGCTTTTAAAAAATTAAAGTGACCATTTAAAGAAAGTAACCCACTCTGCAAATACTTCCAGTTAAGTCCTGTGAGGGCCAGGGATTCTGGGGGAAAAATCCCTTGGTAGGCAACATTGTGAAGAGTTAACACCGTGGCCGTTTGCTGAAATATCTTTTTGCGCTGATAGAGAGTTTTTAAAAAAACTGGAATTAAAGCCGTCGGCCAGCTGTTACAATGAAGTACATCAAATTTTTTCCCCAGATAATGAATAGTCTCCAGGACAGCCTTGGAAAAAAAGATGAAGCGCTCATCATTATCCAGATAGTCCCCTCGTCCTGAACCATATATATTTTCCCGCCAGAAATAGCGGGGATTATCAACTAAAAATAAAACAAAACGACCGGCATCACTCCGCCAAATGCGTCCTTTAACCACCCGGCCTCCTAAATAAACAGGCAAAGAAGCACAAACAACTTCCTTTTCCAGTGACTCCAGCTCTGGACGCCGATAATAAGGCAAAAAAACAGCCACTTCTACTCCAAGGCTGGAAAGATATTTCGGCAGAGCCGCCGCTACGTCCGCTAATTCACCCGATTTAGCGTAAGGGGCTAATTCAGTAGTAATATAGGCTACTCTTAAAGAAGCTGACATGAGTAGAATTATATTAATCTAAAGTCTTAAGAAAAGTCAACTTCGAACTCCTGGTCAACACGGCTCCTTTAGCTCTCCTGCCCCTTCTTCCTTTTTTATTCTCGGGTAGGCACTAGCTATTCTCAGCTTACCTCATTCTTTTAAAAAATCTTTTATCCCAAGCTCATACTTCTTTTCATTTGACCTCTTCAGCCTAATTAGGCGTCGGCTATTCCAGATCAAACCAACTCATCTTCGCCTGAAAAATAAGCTGCCTAATAATTGACAATTGAATTAGGAAAACAAGAACTCACTAGGCTGAGGCTTGCCTCTCCCCGAAATCTTTCCTTAAATATCTCAAACTCTTTTAGGGAGCCCTTTCCGGAGGAAGGCTGAGGACTATTAGCCTTCGCCGCCAAGTATCTTTTCTTTGACTAACCCCAACCCAATTTTTCTTGGAGCAAATCAAAGAAATTTCTTCGAGGAGAAGATATGAGTTTTAATTCATGTTCACAACAGACAACTTTGACTCGGTCATGACTTTTCATTTGCTGACCACGTTGACCATCGATGGTCAAGTAAACTTCTTCGCTGGCCAATAATTGGGCTTCTACCACAGAACCGGAAGAAATTACCATCGGTCGGAAAGAAAGGGTGTGGGGACAGATAGGGGAAATAACAAAAGCTGGGAGGTTAGGATAAATAATCGGACCTCCCGCGGCCAAGGAATAAGCCGTGGAACCAGTCGGGGTAGAAATAATTAAACCATCAGCCCGAAGACAGGCAATCTGTTTACCATCAATATAAATAGCGAAACGAATCATCCGAGCCAAGGCGCCCTTATTAATCACCACATCATTCAGACAATAATACTGATTTTCTCCCAAGCTGGCTGAGAGCATCTTCCGCTGGCTAACTATTCTGGTATCACCCTGAAGGAAAGCTTCAAGGGTGATTTTCATTTCATCCAGAGGAACTTCGGTCAGAAATCCTAACCGTCCTAAATTAACCCCCATTACAGGCACATCATGGAGGGCGGCTAAATGAGCCACACTTAAGAGAGTACCATCTCCCCCAAAGACAATGACCAGATCAACTACCTGAGGAATAGACTCTCGAGGTAGTCCTGGCGGCTGACCAATTTTGTGAGCCGCCACATCCTCCAAAATACTTTCGACTCCTTTGGACTCCAAAAATTCAATGGCCTCCCGCAAAACCTGGTCAATATGGTCAGCGTGGGGTTTAATCACCAGACCAGCCCGTTTAATTTTCTTCATGCCTGACTATCTCCTTGATTATCTCTAATACTTTATCCCAAGAAAAACCAATTTGGTCAATTTTCCAAAAGACAAAAAATTCCTGATTCCCCTTTTGTCCCTTTTGGGTACATTTATGAAGTCCATGAGGAAAAAATCCTGCCTGCCAGGCTTGACTAAGCACGGCTTCTAAGACTTTGCGATGAACGGTTGAATCTCGAATTATGCCCTTTTTGCCCACTTGTTTCTTTCCGGCCTCAAACTGAGGCTTCAATAAAGCCAAAACCTCATGACCTCCTAAAATCCGCCTAATAGCTGGTAAAACCTTTAACACCGAAATGAAAGAAAGATCACAGGTGACCAGGTCAATCGCTTCAGGAAAGTCGTCTTTGTCCAAATAGCGGGCATTCTTTCGCAGAGGCACCACTCGAACATCTTGTTGAAGTCGCCAATCAAGTTGCCGAGGATCAACATCAACGGCATATACTCTCCGGGCTCCTCGTTGTAACAGACAATCTGTAAATCCTCCCGTAGAAGCACCTAGATCAGCAACAATTTTCCCTTGGACATTCATTTGGAAAACATCCAAAGCCTCAGCTAACTTAAGTCCCCCCCGACTGACAAAGGGGAGAGTAGCCTGGACTGCCAATCGTGAGCCTACTTTTAATTGCTGCCCTGGTTTCTCCACCCGTCCCCCTTCCCAAAAAACTCGACCGGCCATGATTAAAGCTTGGGCTTTTTGACGGGTGGGAGCCAAACCTTGCTCCACTAGAAGCTTATCCGCTCTTTCCTTCACGCCAACCCATCTCCTGGAGAAAATCAACAATCTGTCGATATATCCCCTCCGCGTTTAAACCTAGAAGGGCCTTAATCTCATTTGACTTGCCCATGGGATAAATAGTCAAGGGGATACCGATGGCTTTAAACCGGATATCGAATCTCTTGGCTCGATCAAGAACCTCTCTGACAGCCGAACCAAATCCGCCAGCCACCACACCTTCCTCCAAGGTGATAATAAATCGGCCTGATTGAGCATAATGCAACACTAGTTCTTCATCTACTGGCTTAGCAAATCGGGCATTGACTACAGCAAACTCCAACCCTATCTCAGCCAAGCGTTCAGCCACCTCAAGAGCTGGTCGCACCATACTGCCTAAAGCCAAGAGTAAATGAGATCCCTCCCTTAAGACTTCCGCCTTCCCTATAGGGATTTCTTGCCAATTATTATCTAATTTAACCCCATACCCTTTCCCTTTCGGGAAACGAATGGCTGTGGGGTGAGAATAATGAAGAGCTGAATAAAGCATATGCTGAAGCTCATTTTCATCTTTAGGGGCCATGACAACCATATGAGGCAAATGTCGCAGATAAACCAGATCATTAATTCCCTGATGGGTGGGACCGTCATCTGAAACAATGCCAGCTCGATCCAAAACAAAGACTATAGGAATATCCATCAAACAGACATCATGATAGAGCTGGTCATAGGCGCGCTGAAGAAAAGTGGAGTAAATGGCCACCACGGGCTGAAAACCACTTAGGGCCAGTCCAGTGGCAAAATCAACGGCATGTTGCTCGGCAATTCCCACATCATAGAACCGTTCAGGAAAACGCTGACTAAACTCAGCCAGACCAGTTCCTTCTCTCATAGCCGCCGTAATGGCTACTAGATGGGGATATTCTTGAGCTAAGCGCAACATCGTTTGGCCAAAGACAGCTGAATAACTCAAGGTGGTCTCATTATTTTTAGGCTTTCCTGTCCGGATATTGAAAGGTGAAGTCCCATGAAAATGCTCAGGGTTATTTTCAGCTGGAGGATAGCCTTTCCCTTTCTTGGTAATACAGTGAATTAAAACTGGCCCATCGATTTTTTTGGCTTCCTCAAAGACTTCTATCAATGAACTGATATTATGTCCTTGGACAGGCCCAATATAGCGGATACCCAATTCAGTAAAAAATAACCCTGGGAAAAAGACTTTCTTCACCGCTTCCTCGACAGCCCGACCTATTTTAATCACAGGCCAGCCCACTTTAGGAAAGGATTTCAAAATTGTCTTGACTGTATCTTTAACTCGGAGATAATGCTGACCGGAAACCAAGTAAGAAAGATACTTAGAAAGCGCTCCCACATTAGGAGAGATCGACATTTCATTATAATTCAGGACAATAATCAATCTTTCCCGCAGATGCCCTATTTGGTTGAGAGCTTCCCAGGCTACACCTCCGGTCAAACTGCCATCTCCAACCACAGCGATGACATGATAGTCCTCCTTTTTCTTGTCCCTAGCCACGGCCATCCCCAAAGCAGCTGAAAGAGCGGTCGAAGCATGTCCAGTGTTATAAACATCATATTCGCTTTCCTCCCGAGAAGGGTAGCCA
>Ga0190363_1000024_pt1 | contig 89755 bp, 136 predicted proteins | sample 48721867_MG_FD_161272 | JGI IMG/M metagenome (GOLD analysis project Ga0190363, IMG submission 161272) | Hydrothermal vent microbial mat bacterial communities from Southern Trench, Guaymas Basin, Mexico - 4872-18-6-7_MG | ecosystem: Environmental > Aquatic > Marine > Hydrothermal vents >...
TCCTAGTTCCTTGCACCATTTAAGGAGTTCTATCATTTTTATAAGATTAACGCCTTTATTATAGATTTTAAGGAGTTTTTCGTTGAATGCCTCTATCCCGATTTGTATGTTTTTCACTCCTGCATCCCTTAGAATTTTTAATGCATCTTTAGTTATAAAACCTGTCACTTCCACAGATATGTTGAAATCTAAATTAAGATTTTTTATTTTTCTGAAAATATCAATCTTATCTGATACATCAGAATCGCAGAAAATTAAATCTAATGAGTTATATTTTTTTGTCAAATATTTTATTTCTTCTATAACCTTATTTGCAGTTTTTCTTCTATATGGTTTACGCCACCTAGTGTTTTCTATACAGAAAGTACACCTTCCCCACCAGCAACCTCTCGAAGCTTCTATCGAAATTTTTGGATGTAGAATTTTAGTAGTAGGTAATAAACTATAATTAAAATAATCTTCATAATTAGGAATGGGCAAATTATTTAAGTTGGAAATATATTTTTTCTTTTTATTCACATAAATTATGTCATTTTTTCTATATACGAGAGAGGGAATTTTTGAAAATTTTATTTTTTTTCTTAGCGCATAAACAAGGTTCAAAAATGGGATTTCACCTTCGCCCATCACAACATAGTCGATGAACGGAAATGTCTTAATCAGATTTATCGCTATTTCGTCCACTAGCAATATTCCACCAAATACAATTTTAATAGTGGGAAATTCCGATTTTAACAGTTTTGCCAGAAGTAAAGAGGATACAGTTTGTTCGTGTGTTGTCGTGAAACCTACTAAAGAATAATTTGCCCATGTAACATCTTTTAATATATCATAAATGAATTTTTTAATGTTACGTAAGACTTGATTAAAATTGAAATTTTTCCCTAGTTTCTTCATCACAACTTTTTTAATATCCTTCTTTTTTTCTGGAAATAACAAAGCAGCAAAAAGCACTTCACCTACATTGGAGTATAATATTTTTTTATATGTATCTATATCAATGTAGCTAATAATGTCTTTATAATAGTGACGTGAATCAACTTTCACATTATTTTTCTTTAGAAATGCTTTCAGACATCCTATTTGTAAAGATAAAATGTCTGCTTGGTGCCAGGGCATACTTATTAACATTATTTTATTGCCCATAGTTCTCACTATTTAATATTGAAATTGAAAACAATAACTACAATTTTCTTTTCTAAATCTTTCATTTTTCAATAGTTTTTCTCTAATACTTCTTAAATAAAAGTTATTTATGGGATCTTTCACTACCCTGGAAAATGGTATGAAAAAAGGTAAATAAAAACAGGGACGTATATTCTTTAGTTCATCGATGGTTATGCTATTAAACGGAATTTTACACATTTTGTCCTCAAAATTTATTTTTTTACCTCTTAAAAACTCAAAATATTTTATAAATCTTTCGAAAACATCTTTTTTCTGAAGTAGTATTTTTTTCTTATGATCTAAGATAAGTATTTTTCTAAACTCTTTCCTAAGATTTAGAATATCATTTCTAGTAAGATAAGCATTATCTAGAGTTTCATCAGCGACAAAATTTGATCTCCCAAAACAATAAGGTCTCAACTCTGGTACCTTAAAGACAATTCCGTCAATTGGTAACTTTGAAGCTAATAAGTAAATGTTCACAAGTTTACTAATATTTTTCTTTTGGACTAAACAAGAAAATATGACTTTAGCAGAAGGGTTACACTCCTTTATTTTCCTGGGCCAACTGATAACCTCATGAAAATTGTTAACACCACGAATTTCATAGTAAAGACTATCGTTATCACTATCTAAAGGTAACATATAACCATCAACATAACTTTCGATTTTCTCGAATATAGTATTCAAATTTGTGCAATTGGTTATTAATGTAACCGATACGCCAGTTTTTTTAATTATTTTTAATATTTTGGGCAATCGAGGATGTAAAGTTGGTTCTCCGCCCGTGATACAGGCTACTTTTATTCTATATTTGATAATCAATGGTAAGATATTTTTTTGAATAAAAGATACGGGTAAAAAATGTTTTGTCCTTTTACGCCAATAATCACATAAAAGACAACGTGAATTGCAACTATTAGTTATAATAAGGAAAATACGTTCTAATTCAGTTAATTGGTTTGCTAACTTTTGGCCTACGGCCACAAATTTATATTAAGATCTTCTCTTTTTTCTATTTTCATTTTCTTTTCCTGTTCTTCCATATTAATAAAGTATTAGTTGGTATATTTAAAACTTTCATATTAGTTACCCATATTTAAAACAATAGCTCTTTAGGATTAAGAAAAGTAATTTTCTTCCATACACTTGCCGGTAGTATATTTCGGACCGTATTTATATACTCCAAAAACATTTCTCCAGAAAAATCAGGATAAGGATAATCAGAAGAGAGAACAACCTTGAACCCTTTTTTCTGAAGTGCATTAATCATGTTTAGTAATTCCGAAACTTGTGGATAGATTCCACATATTTCTAGAACAATCCTTTTCCGTTTTCTCTTTTCAATTTTCTTTTCAAGGCTTTTCACATAATGCATATTGAGTCCGAATACATGTGAAATAATTATGAATAACTCGTTCGTTGTAGATAAGAGTTCGGGTAAAACATTTGCTATTTTTTTATTCACTTTTTGAAGCCCTGTATGTATTCTTAAGCTTTTATACCCGATATCTTCCAGATACTTTACTTTTTTATTAGAATGTGTTTAGGATACTCATAATAAATTGGATATAATTTAGCGTGTTTCACTTTCCATTTATCATGATAATATTTTAGTGTCGATGTGGGAGTAAGTGTAGTATCAAGAAACACATTTGGAATAAACAAGAGATCAGAAAAAAATGGTAATGTTTTAAGGTGAAAAGAAGTTCGGTATTAATATTAAAGTAAGGATCCTCTTCTATTTCCCATTTAGTATAACACCGAGGACAATAAAGCTTTACTTTCCCCTTTTCATACAATCCTATAGGGATATTTGTTGTTCTATATTCATGTTTTACTTTCTCAAGATTAGGGCAAAATAAACCACTTGCTTCTTCCGGCATTCTCATTACACATGTGATTTTACTTCCTAATCTTCTTTCAAACCTGTACAAATCATTTATATTTTTTTGATATACTCTCCTTTCACATTTCTCGCGGACGATATTTTTCCCAATGTGGGTATGTGAATCGATGAATATGATACCTCGGAATAATATTAAGATTTTACTTTCTTATGTTTTCTGTATAATTATTAGCAAATTTTCGTAACAACTCCCAACCTCAGAATAAAGCTTTCCTAATTACATCCTATCTTCTCTTCCATTTCACTTTGACATCTTTACTTATCTCTCCTTATATGAAAAGGTAATTGGTGAATCTAAATTTTTATCATAATACACAATGCATAAAGTGTTCTTCAAGTTTCAGACTTTGATCAATTAGAAAAAAGATAAAGAAGTATGACACTAAATATGTTTTTAATTGATATCTCAAAAGATAGAGGTATGGAGTTTGAAAGAAGAGAGTGATCAGGAAAATCCTAACTGTCATGAGAAAAAGAGTATCTATATAATCAATCAAATTGATGCAGAAAGAAGATTGAGAACAAGAGAGAGCTCAGAGAGAAGTGAGTTATAACATTCAAAAAATTCATTTTAATCTCTCGAATCTAGTTGACGGGCCATTAACTTTCAGACTACTGATTAAGTCGAAATTTATTTAAATCTTACTTTCAATCCTTTAATCATGCAATTTTACATCCCATACCAAAACAATAGGAAAATCGATTTAGAAATGTATCTTTATAATACCCTAGGCTTTCATAGACAAAATACTCCTTACTGGCAAAAAAATCTAACTCCAAAGCAAATAGACGATCTAATTTCCAATGACTTAGAAGAAACTCTCTTTAATCTTTCGAAACTGGAGGTTGATCAAACTTTATTAAGAAATAATTGGCTCTTATTTAAGCCAAGGAGTTTAAAAAATGTAAAATATTCATTTTCTTCAGGAACTACAGGCCCTCAAAAGTATTGTCTCTGGTCACCAGCCTACATAGAAAAGCAAGCTGATTATCTTTCTTATTATTTGGAGAAAAGAACCAAAGTAAAAAATGCAATCATTCAGGGACCAGCAAGTGTTTATAAGGATGTTAACGAATTAGCAATTAACAAACTTGGTGGAATACCATATTTCATCGCCCTTAGGGTCGAGGGCTTGAAGCCTGTAATAGAGAAAGCAGCTTCAAAAGGTCCAAGAGAATTGATAAGAGTGATGAAGGAATGGTTTGGTCCAGAGATTGAAAAAACAAGAAGAATCCTTGAGCACGATGAAAACGTAAATTTCATGAGAACTGCATGGATGATGGCAGGATTTTTCGAAGAATTTTATGGAGATAGGAGAAACATAGATACGGTAATGGTTAGCGGCTTGGGCTATTCTCCTCAAAACCATGAAATGCTCAAATCTAAATTCAGCCAGGTAATTCCTTCTTACGGCTACTTTGCTTTTGGCGATGCCTTGGGAAAATATTCGAACGGAAATTTAGATTATCACCCTGCATTTCCTTATGCAATCTTTTCTGTGGTTAAAGCCAATGGAGAAATCGCAAAATATGGGGAGGAAGGACATCCCTTATTCATAATCGCAAGGCCAGATTTGTTCTTAGTTCTTAAAGAAGCCAGTGAATATGCTAGAAGAGTTCAACCAAAGGAAGAATTTCCTTGGGATGGTATAAGAAATCCTTACAGGAAAATCTAGCCCAAAGTTGAAACAAAACTTTCCAGCCTTTCATTTACCTTTTCTTTAATGACCTCTCCATGTCCAGGCAATAAGCAATCTATCCTAATCCTCAAAATTTTCCTCAGAGAATTCACTATCTCCTTTTCATCCCAATTGAATTCTTTAGGAGCTAGCCCCAGCTTATTCTCCTCGTTTACAACCAAATCTCCAACCCAGAGCAAATTCCTTCCTTTTAATTTAAGCAAGAAGGATAAACTCCCTTCCGTATGCCCAGGAGTCTTAATTATTTCAAAATCTAAGAACTTACCCTCCTCCAAAATTCTATCGACTTTCACCCCTCTATAACGTATGAAGAACGATAAAAATTTAAACAAATATCTTTTGAACCCTTTCGGTAGAATCATTTCCTTCCCTTCCACAGCATTCTTTTCGGCTTCGCTGCAGCAAACCAAAGCCTTGGGAAACCTTTCCTTAATTTTTGCCAGCCCGTTTATATGATCTAAATGAGCGTGAGTTATCAAAATAGCTTTCACTTCCTTTTTCCTCTCTTCCAAAATTTCGATTATTTCTTTGGCTTTTCTATCCATCCCAGCGTCTATCAAAATCCAATAATCATCAAACTCGATTGCATAAGAATTCGAATACCCTTTAACCATTCTAACATTCGGCAGAACTCTTTTTATCATTTAATTTAATTTTTAACTCCAGCTTAAAAATACTTCTTTTTGAAAATTCCAAAAATTTTTTAATATTTGTTTGGACTAATCAATATTATGGATAAAGCTTTTGAATGGCTGACCAGCGAGGAAAAGATCAAAAGATTATCAGCCAGCACTTCAACCGTTTTCGACATAATTCTAAGGCACTGGCCGACCAATCCTTTAGAAGTTGCTAAAATTTTGGGCGAGAAAGGAAGCGAAAAATCCCTTTCTGCAAAATACTTGTACCATTTCAAGAAATTACATAAGCTTAAGCTAATAAGGATGAAAAAGGTTGGAAATACTTACATAGCCTGGCCTGTTGAGATAGAGAAGTTAAGGATTATGAAGGAAATGTTGGGTTAGCATGATCTCAGATTTTATTAGAAATTTATTGTACCTAAGACAGTTTTATTTGTTGGAAAAGGAATTCAGGATTTTTGGAAAAAATTTTTACATTCAGCCAATGAAGCAATTAGCTTTTTTTCAGAGAAATTTAGAGAAGAAATTCGGAAAGAAGGCCTTGAACGAAATCTATGAGGCTAGCAAGCAAAGCTTTTTTGAAATCTGCAAAGATTGGAAAAAATTTTCGACGAATAAAAAAACTTTTTTAGATGCTGTTTTAAAACTTATCCAACATTTTGGTTTTGGTGAAATTGAGATAGTTGAGATTAAAGAAAAGGAAAATAGGGCAAGCCTTCAGCTTAAAGCCAACCATTTCGCGAAAGAATATCTTAAGCTTTTTGGGAAGCAGAAGAGTTGTGTAGATTATTTGTTGGCAGGAATTTTAGCGGGATTTTTCTCTGAATATTTTGAAAAAGAAGTTGAGTGTGAAGAAAAAAACTGTATAGCTAAGGGAGAAACTTTTTGTAGTTTTTTGGTTCACTAATTAGCATTCTCTTCCTTAAATCTTTCATAAAGTTTTGAATAATCTAGATTTCCAAGAACGCATCTTAAAATACCCTCTATGCTTACATAAGGACAATCTTTTTTGCATTTTCCGCATTTTTCTTCAATAATTTCTTCATTAATTTGATAGACCCATCTCACAAACTCTGAATAATCTTTTCCTGCAATTTCAAAAATTTTAATTGCACTTCTTCTTTCAACTTCCATAATTTTTGGAAGATAAGAATAAATTTAAATTTTAAAATGCGGGGGCTGGGATTTGAACCCAGGAAGGCACTAAGCCACAGGAGCCTCAGTCCTGCGCCATCGACCAGGCTAGGCGACCCCCGCTTGAAATAATATTAAAAAAATTTGTTTTTAAATTTAAATCAACGGAAATAAAAACTAATCGACTTTAATCTCTTTTATCTCGCTCGGATATTTTCCAATATCCCTTTCCAAAGCTAGCTTAAGATAATAAACATTCTCATGCCCTAAAATTTTTGCCCCTACTATATCGCAGGCCAATCCATCTTCGCTTGCAATAGTTAAATCAAACCTTTTTAGCTTACCATACAAATGAGAACCAAACATACCAGTCGTACCATCTATTACTGCTAGCTTAGGCTTAATTCTAGAGAGCAAATCGCACATCCTTTCAGTCCAGATTTTATAATCATCTTCTTCATGAATGTATGATTTAAGCGGAACACTTTCCCCAGGTTTTAAAATTCCCATCAAATTCTTCAAGCTCAGGGTTACTTCAAACGTATGCTCTTTTAAAACAGGAACAGAAATCAGATAGCTTTCTAGAGCAAGCTTAGAAATTTCGACTTCCCTCCAAATTTTTCCATCCAGCTTAATTTTAACAAACTCATCCCTATTCAAATTAACAAGCTTTACCTTGTACTTGGATAAAACTTCATAATATCCTGCTCGCTCAAAACATTTTTCAGTTTCCCATACGGCCGAGCCTTCCCCAACTATAATCTCATAATTTTCGTCTCCAAAGAATTGGATTATCCCTTCTATAACCTCAGGTCTTGTTACAGCTCCGGAATTTTTTGGCATCGGCTCGACTAAATTAGGCTTAATCAAAATCCTCGAATTTTTTGGTGGTAGAGAAGGAGAGAGTTCTCTTAAAGCTAGAAGAGTTCTTTCTACTATATCCTTTCCTCTTGCTATGATTACCTTGCTCATAATTTTTACTAAAAGCTTAAGATAAAAAATTAATATGAGAGAACTATACGAGATTAAGGAAAAATACAGAAAACTTCTTCACGCTTTATATTCTGGCGTAGATTTTGAGCCAAGGATTCATTATTCTCTTATAGTTGAAGATAAGCTTGGTAGAATTTCTTATGGCGGAGAATTCATTGGCGCAAGAAGAAAAATTTTTGTGTCAGACGTCGACGGAGTTTTGAATAGAGAAGGTACTCCCTCTTTGTTTGAAACCTATCTTAGAAACCATTCGAATAAGATGGTGAGAGAAAATTGTGAAAGTCTATGCGAGATTGGAAGAAAGATAGGAAAAGCAACAAGAAAGGGAAATATGTTTGAAATAGAGAAATCTGTTAAAGAACTTGAGGATGTGATTAAAAGTTGTAAGGTAAGCCTGAAAGAGCATTTGCTTTCTTCTTTAACTGCAGCCAAAAAGCTCAAGCTCGCTAAAAATCTTATCGAAAGTTTTTATGAGATAAAAGGGGTGAATTACAAAATTATCTTAAATTCAGGTTCTCCCCAGGAGTGCCTAGAATTTCTAGCAAGGATAAAGAGTTTGCCAGTAGATTTAGTTTTTGGTTCAAGATGGTACTTCAAGGATGAAAAATTTTATGGAATTTTGCCTAATCTTGCATCGAATAAGGTTGAAATTATGAGAAGAGCTCTTGCAGAAGATCTTGACTTATTTAAAGATTCTGTGTTTATAACAGATGATCTAGAAGCCGATAGAGACGTTTCCCTAGCTGTGGGAATGGTTGTAAAGTTTGGATCAAGAAGTTCTGAAGAATTTTCAATTCCCCTAAAAATAGAGTGTAGAGAAATGAGAAAAGTTGTTAATGCGATTAGAAAATGGGAAATTTCCAATATTCACTATTTTATCAGAGACCCTCGGGTTGAACTAAAAATTCTGGAAAAAATCAAAAATTTAAGAAATTCTCTTAAAAATTTGGAAAAGGAAACTTTCCTCAAAAATTTAGAAGAATTTACAGAGCTTGCTCTTTTTGGATACCAGAAAGATTCGATAAGAAGAAAAGTTTTGAGAATTAAAAGTTGCAAAGAAAGAGAAAAAATTAAGAATTTAATGGATAAAATTCTAATTGAGATTGGAAATTATGAACCTTTAGTCAAAGCCTTAGAATATGCTGAAATAAAAGAGTTTGAGAGAGAGCTTAGGCAAATTGTGAAGAAAATGGAAAATCTTGGTGCCATAGAATGGAAAGAAATTTTGAGTATGTAAGGGAAGGGTTTAATTTTGCTAGAAGAATATTAGAAGAATTCTTTGATAGGATTTCTTTATCGATAAGCTTGGACAAAGATGATTTTGAAACTGGAATCAATCTTTTGAGAAAACTTGACAAAAATTTTTCAAAAGAAGGGTTAAGAGGTTACATGATGGAAGATGACTTAAGAATCCGAATAAATGGGGAACTCATAGAAAAGGAGGCAAAGCTTATGCAAATACCAGAGAGAGAATTCTTCGGAATCTGGTCTGCTTACTTAACGAGTTTTTTTTATCCCTATGCTTGGTTTCTCCAATCTACCAGTTATGGGAGAGGATTAAGAGAGAAAATTTCTGAATCTTACTCAAGAGAAATAATGAGCAATGAATTCAAAAGTGAGCTTAAAAGCGTAAGAGAATGGTTTACAGGAGTTGGATTATGGGCTGAATGGAAGATTGGTCAGGAACTTTACTATCCCCATCATGATTTCGGAAGCTTTTGGGAAAAAATAAGAACTCTCAAAGAGAATGGAAAGATCGTAGGATATTTGGATGAATTGAAAGGTTTTAAATTTTGCAACTTTTTAGAAAGAGAGGTAAAAGCTTCTACACTCGAAGAATACAAGAAAAAAACAGTTATAGCAGAAGCCATTAGGTACGTGGATAAGACCGAGCCAGACTTTTTGCTTGGATTGGAAAAACTTAGGAAGAGAATCGAGAAAAGGGAGATGCAAATAGAAGAAATTTTCGGTCCAATACCCATAAAAGAATTCTTATTTCCTACTACTCAGGTTGAAGAGATGTTCAAGATGTATGTAGAATTCAACAACGAAAGGACAATCAAACCTTGGAATATTATCAGGAGGAAGATGGAAGAAATTTGTAATAGTTTAGACGAGTTCGGTGAAACAGAGCTTTGTGAAAAGGGAAGAGAATTGATTTCGCTTATTCAAAAGGAATTCGAGGAAGTTGGAGGTATAGAGGCGGGAAGAATGTACATAGACGATCTCTTAAAGAGACCTTCCTCTCAACCGATTTATGAAAGTTTGAGAGAATGGTTAATAGATATGAATCACTTTTTCGAAAGATTTAAAGAAAAAAAGATTAGTGAAATCTAATCCTTTACGATAAAGATTAAAGTTTTAAAATTTTTCGCTAGAATTTAAATATCTTGGAAAATAAAAAATAATCGAATGGAATACTTGCCAAAGTATACAGAAAAAAGGTTGTTTGAGGAATATCCTCTTTTTGTCGAACTAGGTAGGTTAGGCTCGCCTTATACGATTAAAAAGTTGATTGATGAAAAAACAGCAGCCGAGATGACAGTCGAGGATGTTATAAACTATTGTTTGAAGAATTTAAGAACTACCGAAGAGAGAACTGCTGCATTTTCGCTTAGAGAACTTCTCGAGTCAGGGGATTATCAAATTTCTATAAACCAGATGACAAACGTCAGCCCAAATAAACCAATTCTCGACTACGTGAAAGGAAAAAGCAGGGAAATGATAAATGGAAAGGAAGTAATTTGTCGTTATGCAAGAATAGAGTTGGCGACAGGTGGAGAGTTAAGATCTTGAGGTGAATAATGAAGCTTCCATCAAACTTGCTTTTTAAGCTTGGAAGGGTAACGAATCTAATCATTAAAGGGGAAGACATTTATAAAGTTGAAAGAAAAGCCCCTTCTGGGGAAAATTACTTCTTTCTCAAAGAAAAACATCCTCTGATAAAAGTAGATACCATTCAAAGATTAGAAGAACTATACAAGATAAGATTTAAGGAAGAGATAGAAAAATGGAAAGATGAGAAGCTGAGAGGAATTTTGAAAGACGAGGAAATAAAGTTTAGTATGAGAGAGCTTGAGCTCAGAAGGTTCATAGTAAATTATATCATACCGAATTTTGGGATTTACCCTAGGTTTAAAGAGAAAAATGTGAGAAAGAAAGAGAGAAGAAAGAGGAAAAGAACGGAAAGCATATGGAAAAGTATGCTTGAATACAGGGATTATGATTTAGAGACATTTGCCTTGCTCAACTTCGGGAAGCCAAAGATTTATAAGCTTGAAGAAAGCAAGGAGCCCTTGACTAACAAAATTCATGTTAGGATCGATGGAATAGACTACTACTTCACAGAGTTTGAACATTCTTTCAATGAAGTAGATAGAGATTACACTAGAGCTATAGAAAGATTTTTCTTTCGCGAAGTTTTAGAAAAAGCAAGGAAATCCCCGCAAGCTGAATACAAGGCTTTAGGAAATGCCATAGAAGCATTCAATAAAGCGCATGAGAGAAGGGGAAGAGGGATCAAAAGGAATTCTTCAAGAACTTATACAATCTATGCAGAAACACCTGAAAGGTATGCACTCTATTGCAAACTTTGCTCGACTATGGAAAGAAAACCAATCTATCATGTTTTTAAGAAAGGAAGGATAGAAATAAAGGTTCACGATGACTTGAGCTATGAAGGACCGAGATTAGCTCAACCTTATCCTCATCCTCATGTTTGGCAGGAAAGTGGCCACAGGGAGATATGCTACGGAGATTTCGGTGTCGATTATTTGGTTAGCAAAGGGGAGATTCCAGCAGACGATTCAGACCTTTCGGTTAGAGGTTTACACATAGCACTTTGGCTTATAAATGGAATAAGAGGTTTAACAACCTCGACCATAGAACACGGAACCTATATAACTCATGAACCATTCAGGAAGGTAAGTTTCGAGGAAATAAAGGAAAAAAGAATACCTATCACAAATGTTAAAAGAAAGGTAGTTCTAAGTGTTTGACGAGGAAGCTAAAGAGATAGTGAGGAACGAGTTCAAATCTTTAAAAATATGCAAAAGTGCCTTAGAAAAAATTTTTAGATACGGAGAATTGCTATACGAAATGACAGGAGAACCAAGAGAATTTTTCGGTTGTCTAGTCAAACCAAAAACTCAAAAAGATGATCTGGTAAGTGAAATCTACTTACCTTTTAATACAGAATCAACAGTTTCGAGAGTTAGATTCAACCCCATTTCTGATTTTATAAGAAATAAGGAACTTAAGCTTCTCGGGTATGAGATGCTAGGCGAGTTTCACTACCATGGAATTTTTCCAGCAAGGCCTTCTTCAAGAGATGAAGAGGAAAGAAGCAGAATCCTCCATTCTACTTCTTTAATCAAATTCTATCCAAGAAAGATTATCTTTGAAGGTATCTTTACCCAAACTTTTAGAAAAGATGGAAAAATAAATTTAAAAACGAATAGCAATTTTTTGGATGAAATAGAATTACACTTTACCGAAAGAAAAATTCCTTACTTGAGAAAACTTTATCCCTACCTGAATAAGCTTTTGAAAAAGATTGGGTTAGGTTCACTAAGTTTCGAAAATAGAATGAAAAAGGCTAGGTTTAGAGTGAGTTTAAACTTGGGGATTTGCTACGCTTACAATATGATACTCAACAATCAGAGGGAAATTTACAGTGAGATAATATATTATCCTATTTGTCCAGCCTGCGGTCCTTCTAAAATCAGTTTTGAGAAAATAAAACTTGAAGTCGTCGATGATTCCAAAAGGATTAATGAAAGTGAATTGAGAGAAATTTTGAAGGAGAGGGTAATCTATGCTGCTTCAAGGATTCAACAAAAAATAAGGGAGTTGGATGAAAAAGAGAGAATGTTCATATGGAGCAAATATATATGACAGACAAGAAAGGAAAGAAGGTTGGAAGCAAAAGAGACTTAAGAAGGCTAAAGTAGCCCTAATAGGTTGCGACCATATCACTCATTTTTTACTCGGAGCTTTTTGTGGATTAGGAATAGGTCATGAGGAAGAAGGAGGTCATCTTATTCTATATGGCCATGGAAAAATATCTAAAGAAGAGAAACTAAAGTACCCATTCTATCTTGAGGCCAAAGAAGGTGAGAATAGGGTTAAAGGATTGGAGGAAATAGGGAAAAAAATTAATCCCAACCTAGCAATAAAAGGAATAAACTGGGTGTTTTCAGAAAAAGATTTGAATCTATTTCTTGGAAAGGAAGATTTGATAATAGAGGCTACGAATGAAATGGAAACAAAAGATATGCTCATAAATTTTTCGAACAAAATGAAAAAACCTTTAATAAGTGCTAGCTGTGATAAAGATGGACTAAAAATATTTTTTAATCATTATAAACAAAACTCAACTTGCGACTTTAGCGATTTTAAGAATAGGACGCAGAGCATAGTTACAGCAGAGCTTGCTGCTGGAATTATAGCCGATGAAGTAAGAAAATTTTTTAATCCTTTAAAGACTGATTTACCCTATAATGAAAAGGAATTTGAGTTCAAACTTTTTGAAGATTCCCCAGAGTCACCAAAATTAGAAGCCCCCCATTTTCTTATTGTAGGATTTGGAACAGGCGGATGCTGGGAAGCTCCGGTATACGCTTCTCTAGGAGCAAGTAAAATGGACATAATAGATCCTGATTACATAGAACCTACTAACTTAAATAGACAATGGCTTTTCTATTGTAGTGTAGGAAAGTGGAAAGTTGATGTGGGAAAGGAAAGACTTAAGCTAGTTAACCCAAACCTAAAAATAAAAGCTTACAGGAAAAGATTCGAAGATCTTAAAAATTCTTACTTTAGAAAAAATATGCCAGATATTATAGTTGAAGGAGTGGATAACTATGAAACAAGGTATGAAATTTTAAAGGAATCTCTTAAGCATAAAATTCCCTACATAAGCAGCGGAGTTTCTTTTGATGCGGGAAGAGTTGTTACAACTTATCCTGGGAAAACATCGAGCCTAGAGGAAGTTTTGGAGATAAGCAGGTTCATAAAAAAAAGAAGAGCTTCTTGTATCTGGGAAAGAAATCCAAGTGTAGTAACTACCAATATTGTGGTTTCTGCCCTATCTATAAGCGAAACTTTAAAAGTTTTAGATCCTAGATATGGCGAACCTTTCGATGGAATAATAAGGTATGAATCAAACTCCAAAGAAAAAATATTTTTCAGGCCGGTGAAAAAAATTTAACTTCCCAATCTTATTTTAAAGATGTGGAAGAAAGAAAGAAGCTTATAAGAAATTTTGCCGAAAAGTTTCATACTCAAATTAAGAAAAGAAAGAGAGAACCAGAAAATCTTATGAACGAGCTGAAAAGCATTTCATCTTCTTTTCAACTTTCTTTTAAAGAGGAGAAATCATACGAGGAAGCTTTGGAGAGTATATTAAAAGGTAATTCTAAAAATGAGAGAAGTTTTTCAAAGGAATGGTTTACTATTTTGATTGGAGAGTTTTTGGAAGAATCCCCAAAAATAGAATTTTTGGTTAGCAAGATTAGAGATTCTTTCAAGAGAAACGTACTCTCATCCTTTCATCTTCCATTCACCAAAGAGAACCTTTCTAGAGTTTTTAATAATTACTTTTCATTTTTAAATGAAAGAAGTATGGAATACTTGCTCAATGAAATTGTAGAGAATATTGATAATAAAAGAAGTTGGAGTTATATCAATCTAATGTTGAGTGTTAAAAGAGATTTAATAGGCCCTACTAAGATAGTGCCCTCTCTATTTTTTACTCATTATACTACCATGATCTCAGCAAACCTTCTCTATGTGACAGCACCAATTAGAGGAAAGGGTATTAAGGCTGCTGTTGAAATTTATTACTATTACCCCACCAACACTAATACAAAGCTTCTTAGAGCTATTCTTGATTCAAGGGAAATTGTTAAGGATTTGGAATACACTTCCTCAGATTTACACCATTATTTTCTTCTTTCGAAAGAGTTGGAAATTTGTTTGAGAAAAAGAAGAAAATGAAACTTCCTATATCAAACTCATTAGCGAGTTGATTTTTGGTGCCTAGAGGTAGAACCTTTTTAACTTAAGGAGGTGATCCAGCCGCACCTTCCGGTACGGCTACCTTGTTTATCGCTCTAAGAGCTGTTTTTTCAATTCACCTCCTACTCATCATCAGGTCAGAGTCAAGCCATTTTTTCATTAAAGCTAGCAGCTCTTAGAGTGACGACTTAGCCCCCCTCGCGGAACTCCAACTCGACCCTTTCGGGCCTCGATGGAGTTCCACTCGGTTGGCTTGACGGGCGGTTTGCACGGAACGGTGGCGTTCTAAAACAATTTTTAATAACTTATTTTTTTCAATTCCTTTGTGTTTTCCGCGAACAGATTTTACGCCATCTATAAATCCTATTTCTTTCGCAAATTTTTCCATTTCTGATCTTTTTCTTATGTAAATTAATCCTCTTCCTCTTTTTTTTTGCTTCTATCTTTACTAGCTTTATGAGTTTCATTATTTGTTCTTGCAGTCTCGGATGACAAACTCGAAGAATTATTTCATCATTTCTTTTATCCTTTCCTACTACTACGCCTCCTTCGCAACTAAAGTAAATCCTTAAGAGTTCTTTGATTTCTCTTTTTGGTAGCTTGAAAATTTTTTCTGGTAGTTGTGCAGGTGAATAAATTAATTTATTTTTATACTTGAATGGTTTCACTCGAAAACTTTTACAAAGTTTAAGAAGTTTTCTAGCTAATTCTGTTGAGTATATCACAATATTTTTCTCATCTTTTCTTTTGGTTTTATATCCTAGTTTCTTTGCAATTTGCTTAAAAAGATTTTGGAGTTTCTCTGAAGTATTTGTAAACTTAATGGTACCCCCTTTCTTTCTCAAGCTTACTGTTCCTTCTGCCATTAGCATCATTATTAGTTTGTAGAGACTAATATGTGTGTACAATATTTAAATTTTACGCCACCCGTCCCTGTGTGCTTCTCCGATGGTTAGAATTTTCTAACCACCTAAGGAGCAGGGACGTATTCGGCGAACGAATTCACGCAACTATGAGGCATCTGCCGCCTCTTCTCATAATTGCTTGATGACGTTCGCCTACTAGGGATTCCAGCTTCACGAGGGCGAGTTTGCTGGAGCACCAACAGATAATTTCCATAAGTTACCAGACTTAGTTACAATTCCATTATTTTTAAGTTTTCGGAGATGCCTAGTGATCGTATAAGGTAATCTTCTTAACTTAAGACATAGATCTGTTGTAGTTAAACCTTTTTCATTTTCTTCAAGAAGTTTTATGATTTTATTGCTTATCTTTCGATCTTTTTCGGTAGCTTCTGCTCTTTCACATAGGAGTTTTGCCCATTGATCCTTACGTTTATCTGCCATAGGCCCTGCTAACTCATAAATTTCTTTGAAGCCTTTGTTGCTTAGCTTAAACCAGTATTCATCCTTTTTGCCAAGCTTAGCTATTTTGGTAGATACCCAATTATGAGCTTTGCATATCTGAAAGAGTATTTTAAGTTGCTGGAAATTTTCTTTGGATTGTGTTATTGCTGGTTTTTGTGACCCTAGAAAGGCAAACTCAAATTCAATGAGAGGCAGCAACACATTTGCCGCAAGCTTTTTGTCTTCCATGCATTTTTTATACACTGAAATTTTTGTGGGTATAATTACACCCACATTTAAATTAGTTTCTTAAATGCTTAAAGATTTCTGCTGGTGCTCTTTCAGCCCTCGATCCGAACTGGGCGCGCTTTTAGGGGATTCGCTTCCCCTTTCGGGGTCGCATCCCATTGTGGCGCGCATTGTGCGTCGCGTGTAGCCCAGGGGATTCGGGGCATACGGTTGTAGCCGAGGAGCCTTTGTCAGCTCGTCGGTACCTACCGTCGCCCACTCCTTCCTCCCACTTATCGCGGGCAGTCCCCCATGAGTGCCCTGTTCCCGGAGGAACAGGTAGCAACATGGGGCGTGGGTCTCGCTCGTTAACCGACTTAACGGCACGCCTCACGGTACGAGCTTTATCGTCCCACCAGCCTCTTTATAAGAATTAACTTCTTTTTCTTTTCAGGATGTTTAAGCTTTAACTTTTCTAATAAGTTCAAACAAGAATTAAAGGTGAATTTAAGATCAAAAGCATTTCTCTTTTTATAAGGCAATATACAACCATTAAGTCCAAACTTCCTGAGTAGAGCTAGATCTTTTTCCGCATCATTTCGTTTGTTATAAGTTATTTTTATGAATCCTGTCCTGAACTTTACATTATATGGCATTACTGTTCCATCTGCATCTATTTTTCCCGATATATAGCTAATGAATTGATCTTTTGTTTTTATTAACTCAACGATATTTTCTTGAATCTTTTGGAGAAACCTAAGAAACTTCCAAGAATTGATGTAAACCCTTTTTGCTTCTCCTTTGTTAATTGGGACTTCTTTGATTTTCTTCCTTGGATTATTTGCAGCGAGAAATTTTTTGAATTCTTGAATTAAAGTATTGCTGGTATTAGTGATCCCAACAGACCCTCCCCAAACATACTTGTCACCAATCCAAAGCCCAAAATTGTAAAATTTGTTGTCATCCATATATTGTATATACATTTTCTAGTATTTAAAGATTTCTATAGAGACTGGTGGGATGACGATGGCCATGCACCACCTCTCGGCTTGTCTGGTAAGCCCTTCAGACTGACCTTCATCCTGCCGTCTCCCCTGGTGAGGTTTCCGGCGTTGAATCCAATTGAACCGCAACGCCCACCCCTTGTGTGCTCCCCCGCCAATTCCCTTAAGTTTCAGCCTTGCGGCCGTACTCCCCAGGCGGCCCGCTTAACACCTACGCTCCGGCACTGCAGGCTCCCGAGAAGCCTGCAACACCAAGCGGGCATCGTTTACAGCTAGGACTTTCCCGCACGAGTTAGGGATAGTCCTAGTTTTAATGATTTTTACTCTTCATCTGGAATCAGAGGATTAGATGACCCCAAACTCGTGTACCGGGGTATCTAATCCCGATCGCTCCCCTAGCTTTCGCCCCTCACCGTCGGACCCGTTCCAGGCAGCCGCCTTCGCCATTCACCGGATAGGAACCGTTTATTTGCACATCCTAAAAGTTTTCTTTTTTAATAGGATGGGAGATTGGAATTTTTTCTTTAAATCGTATAAAATTTGTTTTACCAGTTATCCATATTCGTTTTGATACTATTATCTTGGTCTTTTCTTTCGACTTTATTTAAAACTTTTCGGCTCCTATCCACAGGTGGTCCCCCGGGGATTACAGGATTTCACCCCTACCCCCGGAGTACCGCTGCCCTCTCCCGGTCCCAAGCCTAGCAGTATCCCCAGCAAGCCCGCTAGTTTACTAGCGGATTTCACCAGGGACTTGCTAGGCCGGCTACGGGCGCTTTAGGCCAAATAATCGTGGCCACCACTTGGGGCGCGGGTATTACCGCGGCGGCTGGCACCCGTCTTACCCACCCCTTATTCGCGGTCCCGTTTTCAGACCGCAAAAGCCCTTGCAGAGCAAGGGCACTCCGGGTCCCCTCGTCGCGCGTTAGCGCATTGCGAAGGTTTGGCGTGAACAGAGCCGTTAGAAAAAGAATGAAAGAATTTCCTGTAACAAATCTTTCGGCTCTGCTCATTTCGCGCCTGCTGCGCCCCGTAGGGCCTGGACTCATGTCTCAGAGTCCATCTCCGGGCTCCCACTCTCATGGCCCGTACCCGTTATCGCCTTGTGGGGCCGTTACCCCCACAACAAGCTGATAGGCCGCAGCCCCATCCTGCGCCGCCTTTCGGCTTTCGGTGTAAGGGCATTCCAGCACCTTACACCTATGGGGTATTAGCCTCAGTTTCGGGACTTGACCATTGAAATTAAAGTAAACTGAAGAGGATTTTTTTGAAATAACGAATTCCATGAAACTATCGTTTCCAAGAAATTTTGGAAACTCTTGTTTCCTAAAAAATCGAAAATCTTGTTTGAGCAATTGAAATTATGGCCAAGTTTTCCCGAGATTATCCCCCAGCGCAGGGTAGGTTGGCTGCGTATTACGGAGCAGTGCGCCGAGGGCTTTCCCCTCACGACTCGCATGGCTTAGTCGGACCCGGATAGCAGTGGCCTCTGGCGGGATCAGCCAGAATTCGGTTCTACCTCTAGGTATCACCAATCAACCTACCTGAAGCGCTACTTCAGGATTAAGCTTTGTCTCATGGACAAGAATAGGACTTTTCATCTTTGCCGTTAAGTCGGTTAAATCAAAGCCCTAACGCCCGTCCATGAGGCTATTAATTTAATTGATTTAAGAATATTTAAAAGTTTTTCGAATCACTTAAAGAAATTACAGAATACCTTTCGCTATTCCCAATAGTTTCTTGTAAAGGACAAAGTCTAAATTCGATTTACTTTAGCTTAAATTCTAATTCGGCAATTTCTGGAAAAACTTATCTTTTAAAATTTTATATCATGTATCATGAATGAACTTAAACTAAATAAACTAGAGAAGGTTGCACTTTACCATCATTTAATCACTGATATTACCCTCATTCCGATTGGCCTGTATTCATTCATAACAAGAAATCCTTTGCCTTTAATCTACGCGTTTTACGAGAAGATACCAATAGATGGGATAGGTATAATTTATTGCTCAAGAAATGAGATCAAAAATTTTTTCAGAACGATTCCTCATAAGGTAAAAAAGCTTAGGGCTCGAGCCGGGATTTGAACCCGGTCCTTACCCAAGTGTGTCACAAAGACACACTTTTCAGGCTCCACAGGCCTGCGCGCTAGCCAGGATACGCTACTCGAGCCATCCCTAACTAAATTTCTTCTTTTTAAATTTAAAATTTTAATCGAGAGTCAAACCTCTGCTATTAGATAATAGCCAGCCGCTTTTTCCCTCGCAACTCTCTTGACAACTTTTTTGTTCATCAAACCTTGAATTATTCCAGCAACTCTTCCCTTTGGTAGCATTGCAGCCTTTGCTATGTGATCCAATGTTTTCAGATTGTTTTCGTTAGTGGCTTTCAACATCTTCATAGCTTCCACAACTTTTCTTTCCATGTCATTAAGCTCAACCATGGTTTCACTTATTAAATCTGGTTAAGAAAAAATTTATTTTTTCATGAGTTAAGTAGCTTTTTTTCTTTCTTCTAAATTTGAATTTTTCGTAATACTTCGTTAATAGTTTTCCATACTTTAGAGGGATAAAATTCAGGAAGAACTTCTCTATATCTCCTCAAACGTTTTTCTATTTCTCTTAAAGCATCCATTTCATCTCTAGCTTCTACATTATAAAAGTGAAATTCTCTTTTCATGGATAAAGTTTTAATTTTTTTCATCTTTTAGCGTATAAATCGGCTTATTCAATTGGATTATCACTGCATAAGAATTAGGGTTCAACTTATGCTAACTCCAAATATCCTTTCCAATTTTAATTTCTTGAAGGTGAATATCTTTTATTCTAAAAACAATAACTCTTCCTTCTTTAGTTTCATAGGAGACCATAACTTTTCTTTGTAAATAAAAGTTTTAAAATCCTTATATCAAAATTTAAAAATTTTGTTTATACTATTTAAAGTAGCATGCCTCATAAAAGATCTCCTTTAGGTCGTTTGAAAAAGAGAATAAAATATGAAGTATGGTGGAAATTCAGGAGATGTAGAATTTGTCCGAATTGCGGTTATAGAGGATTTCGTATGGGAGAATGGAATACTTCTTATGAAATATCCACCGAATTTATTATATTTCGTGTTAACTGTCCAAAATGCGGTTATGAGATGTCAAGAAAGGAAGAAAAATTACCAGAAAGTGTTAAAGAATACTTAAGGAAAAAAAACGGACAGTTTCTTAAAAAGATCATAAGTGGAATTTTATTTCTAGTTTATCTCTTGGAGCGTTGCTTATGTCTTCTTGCTCCTTTTCTGCTTCTAGATGGCTTATGAGGCTCACATCTCCTTACATCAGGAACCAGTAAATTCCTATCATAAGCTAAAAACTTTTGTTTTAGTTCTTCGCTTCCAAAAAATTCAACCAAACCTTTTGCAATAACTTGTCTTACGGCATCAGCTTGCCCAGTAGTGCCGCCACCATCAACCCTAATATCAAAATCAACTTTTTTTGCTAGATCATCAGCCAATAACAAAGGTTCCATGACCCTCATTCGCATTAGCTCAGTTCCCCAAATTTCTAAAGGAGTGGAATTAATTCTAATTTTTCCTTTTCCAGGTTTTACAACACCTCTGGCAACAGACTCTTTTCGCTTTCCAGTAACAACTATAGCTTTTTTTTCAGATTTTTTTGGCTTAGCTTCTTTTTTCTTCACCATCTTTTCTTAGCCCCCAACAAAACTGAAAGCTCACCCAAATAAATATATTTACACTTAAGCTTCGATTTGTCTGCATCCTCAACTTTTTTAAACTCCTTTCCTTTTAGCTCCTCTGGTACTCCAATAAAAACTCTTAAATTCTTGAAAGCTTTTCTTCCTTTTGCTTTTTTCCAAGGTAGCATTCCTCTCACAGCTCTTCTAAAAATTCCATCAGGAGTTCTTGGAGAGAAAGGACCCTTTTTTGGGTCTCCTCTCTGAATTCTTTGCATGAATTCTTCTAGCTTGTACTGAGGATCTCCAGAGAGCACAGCCTTCTCACAATTAACCACATAAACCTTTTCTCCTTTCAAAAGTTGTTTGGCTATTACACTAGCAAGTCTTCCTAAGATTTGATCTGTTGCATCGTAGATTAGCATAATCTTACCTCCTCAAAAACCTTATTCCAAAATTTTTCATGCTCTTTTGGAATCTTTCCCAAAGCGTTTCTCAGAAACAAAAAAGCACAATCAACCAAATAGATTAAACTTTCATCCTTATTGCTAATTCTGTAGAGCAACGGTTTTCCTAGTTCTTTAATCTCATATTCTTCAAACCTCTCTCTAAATTCTTTCATTATTTCTCTATGTTTTTCTTCTAGTTCCTTCCTTGAAGGTATTTTTTCAAGTTCCATATTCTCACGTTAAAATTTTTACTCCACTTCCTCTTGGATTTTCTTTGATTAATCCCTCTATGCTTAAGCATTTACCTCCAGCTTTTTCTATTTTTTCTTTAGCACTTTTGCTAAACCTCCAGGCAGCAACCCTAACAGGCTTGGTTAATTTACCAGCTCCCAAAACTACACCTGGCACGATCACAGTTTCATTTTCATTAGCATGCCTGTTTATATGGGAAATGTTAACTTCAACTTTTTTTCTTCTCGGTTTTTCTAATTTTTCGGCTATGGTTCGCCAAATAGGTGCATTTAGCTCAAAGCTTTTCTTCCTTAAATCATCTATCAATTTCCTTAAGTATGGATTGGTTGGGCCTGTTCGCTTTACCATTCTAACCACTGTAATATTTAAAAATTTAAAATTTAGAAGGATTTAAATGTTTTTCATCGAAAGCAAAAATTTTTATTGTTTTTTAAAATTAATTACACTTAATGCCTCGGCCGAAAAAACATATAAAAGGTAAAGTATCTTTTATCCTTAAATTTCCCAGACATTTACCATTCCTCAAACTTTCCTTTAAAAAATTAAATGATGAACTCAAAGAACATGTCCCATTTGTTCTATGGCTGATAAAAAGGATTATTATACCAATTTTACCTCTTTTGGTTTTAATTAATATTTTCTTAAGAATAGAATTAGTTCCTGCTTTTTTACTTGGCTTAATCCCATTTATCTATGGAAATTTTGCCCCAGATTTCGATATCTTGATGAAATATTCAGAAAAGAAAAACTCACCAACTTACAAGAAGCTCTTCATCCTATACTTAGGACCCCTTTATTTATACTATTATATTTTTGAGTTTTCTCGACCAGTTTACACAAATGTCAAAAGGGAGTTTCATAGCATGAAGTATGCTGCCTACTATTTTCTTTTTGTCTTTCTCATAGGCTTGCTTATTTTCAATCCAGCTGAAATTTATAAAACTTTAATTTTTTCTTTTCTCGGGATTGCTGGATATTTAGTCCATCTTTTGATTGATAAAAAGTTAGGTTAGAAAAGTTATGCGCCAGCCGGGATTTGAACCCGGACACCCAGCTAATTCCTAAGTTGGGAAGCTGGTATCCTACCTGGTTAGATGACTGGCGCATCGAGGATTAACTTAATTTTTCTCTCCTTTTGTTCATTATTAATTTTACCTATAAAATTAATTAATTTTCTTATTTTCTCATTCCCGTAAAGGTCAATAGTATATATCATATGTTCATTATTTTTTCGGGGTTTGATTTTGTATATCTTATTTTCAATTCCTATCTGTGAGTAGAATGAGGATAATTGTTTTATAAGTTTTTTTGAAACTGTGCTATAAGTTAGCTTTCTTTTTGGGACATAGATAGAACCATCACTAGCTATCAAGCCTCTTAGTATGCCCTTAAGAAGTCTTTCATCTCTAACTTTTTCTTCTTTAAAATGAATAGTATAGGTTTTTTTACCAATTTTCCAATCAACATATTCTCTTAAAATCTCATAGATTCTTTTACTTTTGATTCTTACGATAATTGTGTTATAATTCTTTCGAATGAGAACATAACATTTTTTTCCAAAAACCTTTTCTATCATGTGACAGAGTTTTTTAGCATATGCCATCTCATTGAGGCCTAAAGTAAATTGGATAATATATCCGTAATATTTTTTATCAAAAATGAAACTACCGTCACCAACAAAAACTCCTAAGATTTCACCAAACTCTTCTTTTAGTTCTTTGTTGAATTTTACTTGTTTAATTTTTCTTCCAAATGTTTTTCTCACATAATAGTAGACCGTGCTTTTGGATAATTTTAGGAAGTTTGCTATGTAATTAAGGCTTTTACCCTTTCTATAGAGATTTTTTATTTTTTTGATTTGTTCGGATGTTAACTTTTTCATCAATTTTAAAAATTATGTTATTTTAAGTATATAAATATTACCCCGGGTTTAATTTAAAAATTTCTGTTTCAAAGCCCAAAAATATTTTATGAGAAAATTTTTAGCAAAAAGATTGCTTAATCCAGGATGGCACTTAAAATTTATAAAAAGGCTCTCTTATACTTCTCTTTTGCTCGATGTTTGCATAGCTATCTTAACCTTCATTTCACTCAAAGATATAGAAAATTCTCGTGTGTTTTTGCTTCCTGTTGAATTGATGCTAACCATAGTTGTAGTTCTTTCATGCATATCTGCATTTTTTATATTTTTAACAAGAGTTTCTGCTTACATGATTCAAAAAATTGCAAGAATCAAGCTTGGAAAGAGAAGATGGAATCATAAACTTAAAAGATATTCTACTTTTTATTTTCCTTGAGAGATTTAATAGTTTAAATTTTTTTTCTCCAAATTTTAGAGTATGCTGTACAAGATTAAGGAAAAAATTTCAAGTTTAATTTCTAAAGGATTCGATAAATGGATGAAAGTTTATGAGTGGGCCGAGAAAGGTCCTTTGCATCATGCAGCTTGGGTCGGAGGCACATGCATTCTCCCACTTTCTTTATTTGCATGCGATTTAGGAAGGTTATTTAGGAAGGATAGTAGCATTTTATTCTTTTTGGACAAACATGATAGTAGCAGGAATTTATTCTAGGCTTTATTCAAAAAGAGGAGATTTACCTTAAGCAATTTTCAGATAATATCTTTTCATAATCGATTTGACTTTTTTATAAATCTTGTCTATTCTTCTATAAGGTAACTTTCTAAAGTAACAAACAATCGCTTTTCCCAATTCATAACATTTTTAAAGTTCTCTAAGAAAGAATATATATGGCCAAAATAAAGAAGAGAAGGAAGCACATATTCTTTTTGCCTTTAATGTTAATAGGAATGGGAGTTGGGTTTTTATTAAGTAAACTTTGTGAGAATGCTTTTCTAGCTTGTATGTTTATCGGCATGGGCTTAGGATTTTTTCTGGATTCTTTGTTTGTAGTTGAAGAAAGAAAAATTAAAATTAAAAAAGCATACAAAGTTTCTTCATTTGCTCTGATTTTTTTAGGGATTATTTTTATCTTGGTGGGAGTAATTTATTTGATAAATCCTTCTTTGTCGAAACTTTTATGGGATTATTTAATAGCCCTTGGATTTATCGCTTTTGGATTGCTTATTTTTGTTAAAGGGGTAGAAAGATTCAAATGAAAAAGTTAATTAAGTTAAAAGAGATCTATTAGGTTCGAAAAATTCTACTTTCTTTCATGCCCTTCTAAAGCTATCAGGTAAAGAATTAACCCAGTATATTCTTCCAATCCCTTCAAAATTTTCTTAATTTCTTTTTCTTCACTAATTCCAAGAATTCTTTTAAACCCTCTTCTAGCTAAATCCCCATAAGGTCCAACATAAAAGTTTTTAGAAATTTTTGCAACGCTTAGCTCTGCTGTCCACCTACCAATTCCTTTTATTTTTGTTATGAATTCCATAAATTCTTCTGGTTCCTTTTCTATTTTATCGACAGAGGGGAAGCTTTCAGCAAGTTTTGCAACTTCAATTATAGCACTAGCTTTAACCAAGGTTACTCTTATTTTTTTTAAAGCCAATGGCTTAATCTTTCTTATTTTTCCAAAACTTGGAAAAGAATAATATTCTTCCTTTTCAATAATCTTTCTTTCACCAAACTTTCTTACAAAATCAGCTTTAATTCTTAATGCTAAATTCAAGTTTATGTTTTGTTCTATTATGCTATCTACTAAAGCTTCATAAATGCTAACCATTCTTGTAGGCCTTAACCCATAGTATTTCTTTGCTACTTTATAAATTGGAGTTTTTCTCGTTTTTAACAGAAATTTTTTGTAATCAAAATCGGCTCTATAAATCTCTTTTATTTTGTTTACGATTTTTCTCGCTAACCCTTTATCTTCGCAAAAAACTTTAACTTTTAACTTTGGGTTCTCCCCTTCAGAAACAATAAAAACCTTGTAAGGAATAAGACTTTTCCCAACCTTTAAAATTCTTCTGCAAGTTTTGTTTTCATACAAACAAGGAATTGGTAAATTTTTCGGGCAAAATCTTTCTAAATGGGGAGAAATTAAAAAAGGTGATTTGGGTTTATAAAAGTTTGCATAATTATTTCTAAGAGTTCTTAGAATTTATTCCTATTCCTCTACTCGAAAACATCCGAAATCATGAAATCAAATATTATTCTGTTTGCCTTAGCTATTCAAGTTCCTTCAACCTTTACTCTCCTTTAGTTTTTCCGAAAAAATTTCCTTGAGGAAGCTAAAAGTATTTAAAGCTTTGATGGTACGCCGGGGGTGGGATTTGAACCCACACGGCCCAGAGGGCCACCAGCTTTCTCGCGGACTCAAGGCTGGCGCGTTAGCCTGGTTCCGCCACCCCGGCTCATCATCTTGAATCAGACCTTGAGTCATTTATATTTTGAAAACCTAAATTTAAATTGATAGTCATGGACTACATGCTCTTCGCAGTAGGAGTTTCTTTAATAATCTGTGGTTTTGTAATAACTTACTTGCTAATCTCATCAGTAATGAGTTTTAGTCAAGCAGTAACTCAAATGCAAAGAGAAGCTCTAAAAGAATTTCTTGAAACTAAGAAAAATGAGCTAACATTTTCCTCTATAGTTGGCTCTGCAATAATCTTGCTAGGAGCAATATTAGTTGGGAAAGCAGTTAAAAGATAGCTATTCAATCACTTCAATTTTCCCTGACCTAGGAACGTTTACTTGTAATTTTTCTTTAAACCTAGTCACGAAGGCTCCTTTAATGCTAATTCTATCTCCTACTTTTACAGCGTTTATTTGGTCTTGCCATAGAGTCAAGCTTATTTCTCCAGTTTCATCTTTTATCAAAGCGTCTGCCACGTCCCTTCTTCCAAACCTTGTTCTCACGCTCCTAGTCTTTGAAATTTCTATCACTTTAGCTTCCAAACTAATATTGCTCATCCCTTCTCTTATGTCAGCTATTTTCAATTCAATCACAGCCTTAAATTATGTTTAAAATCAGCTTTTTCGGCCTTTTCTAAAGGCCAAGCATCATCTATTAGCATGTCTGGCACATCTCCATCCAAAACAGGATAAGCCAGCTTACAATTCTTACAAACTATGAACATTCCTTTCTCCTTTATTTCTCCCTTACACTTTGGGCAAACTAAAATTTCAAGCAATTCCTTTGGTACAGCCATATTTGCTTTTATAAATTTCTAACTTAAATAGCTTTATATGCGATTGAAAATTCTTAAGCTAGTAAACTATGGATGGACAAACGTTTCTTACCTTGCCTCGCTAAAAAACAAAAAAGTTTTCGTGAAATTTTATCTCTTCAACTTTAGAACCTTGCTTCTATTTTCAGTTTATATGCTTTTTTGTCTTTTGAATTTTAAAATCTCTCCAATTCCAATTTTTCCTAAAGAGAGGATTAGGAATGAGAAAAAAATGAATAAAAAGCTAGAAAAGCTTGGTTTTAAAGTTCCCAAGATAATAGCTTCTAATAATTTCTTAATTCGAGAATGGATTGAAGGAATAAGCCTATATGAAGTTATTAAAAACTCAAGTTCTAAGCGAATCAAAGAAATTGCTTTTAAAAAAGGAATGCAACTTGCTGGCTTGCATGAAAAAGGAATAGCTTTGATAGATAGCAAAACAACTAATACTCTCCTTTCAAACAATCAAATTTTCTATACTGACCTAGAATTTTCCGTTTCTAATGCATTCGAATTCCAAAAATCCTTGGATTTGCTTACTCTAAATATGTCCGTACCAAAAGAAAAATACTTTGAGTTTTGGGAAAGCTTTGTTTTAGGATATAAGAAGGTTAGAGAATTTCCAAAGTTAAGGAAGGATTTACTTGGATTTTGCAAGCTTGCTTATTCCCTCTTTAGATTTATAGGTTTCTTATAAATAGTAATATCTTTGCGACCTTCCTATAAAAAATCCTACAGCAAGAAAAAGCAGGATTAGAAAGAGAAATGAGATAACAAAAAGAGTTAAATCTCTTTCACCAAAACTAAATCTTTTTATAAAATTATCAAAGTAAAAAGGAAGAAGAAAGTGTTTAAGAAAATTGTCGAGCATAGGATGAAATGCCTAGCTTCCATACTCTTTATTTTAAGCTTTTAAAATTAAACAATTTTTGGATAAGTTCCCTTAGGCATAAAAACTCTATCAGTCCTTATCGCTATCCCTCTTTTTCTCTCAAACATTTCCTCGCTAGTTAATTTAGCTATACCCAAAGCTACCAACTCTTCCTTTAGGCTAAAGATTGCAACAGTTTCCCCTCTTTTTATCCCTTCTTGAATCCTAGTTATACCTTTTACATAAACTGGAGCACCGCATGTAATGTTGTAAATCGCAGAATCCTTGACAAAAACTTTTTTTACATGCTCTATAGCATATTCAACAGGAACTAAAATTTTTCTCAATAAGGTTTCATCGCCTTCCTTCCAGAATTCATAAGCATCCTTAATTTTTACCAAAGGCCAAGCTTGCTCCTCGTTAAAATTTCCAGCCTTAGTTCTCCTTAGCTCTGTCATATGAGCCCCTACTTTTAAAGCTAGGCCTAGGTCATGGATGAGCTTTCTGACATAAGTTCCTGCTTCGCATCCAACCTTAAACAGAACATCCTTTCCCTCAATCTCTAAAATGTCAAAGTAGTAAATTTCTCTTTCTCTCGACTTCCTAGCTACGGCTGACTTTACAGGAGGAACTTGAACAATTTTTCCTATAAACTTTTCAGCGATAACTTTTCTCAAAATCTCCTCATCTATTTCTTTATGTAAATGCATGACTCCAACATATTCCTTATCCAAACCCATCAAAACTGGCATTGTTTTGGTTGCATTTTCTAAAGCTATTGGTAGCACGCCCGTAACTTTTGGATCCAGAGTGCCAGCATGTCCAGCTTTTTTGGCTTGAAAGATTTGTCTCGTCCACTCGGTTATTTGATGGGAAGTTGGGCCAGAATGCTTATCGACTATTACAACAGAGTTCGGGATTTGCTCTTCTATGCTTCTTTCTTTAGGATGCTTTCCGTAGTTTGGATTGGTTTCTTCCTCGCTTTTAATCAACCACATTAGCTCTCACTTTCAATAATTTTTAGATTAAAGTAAAATATTAATTGTAGAATATTTTAAGATGGAATAATTTGTTTCATAGAAGAATGATTATTTTTTCTTTTTCTCCTTTTCTTTAACTTCCTTAGCTTTTCCTCCTTTCTTTTTTTCTCCCTTAGCTTTAACTTCCTTTTCCTTAATTTTTTCCTTCTCCTTAACTTCTTTTTTCTCAACTTTTTCTTTCTCGGCCTTTAGCTGAGCAGCAGAAGGCTTCTTCAAGTTAAACTTGCTTATCAAGTTAGCCTTTTCGTAAGCAGCTATAACTTCTTCGTCGCTCGCATCTTCCTTGATTTCAAGCACGTAAGGCAAGGCTTCCAAATGCTCTACGTTGCATCTCCTTCTCCTAACTCCAGTCAAAAGTTTAGGGCCAGTAACTAGAACAAAATTATCGTCTATCTTTTTCAAGACCACGCAATACTTTCCGGCTTCCCTTCCTGCAACCTTCAGGCAAACCCTTCCTACTTCCAGCATCAAATCGCCTATTTGAAAAATTTGGTTAAAAAAACTTATAAAAATTTTTGCTTAAAATTTTTATCTCTGGGTGTAAAAATTTTTAAAGGAATGGAGGCTGAGCTAAAAAGAACTCTTCAATTTTTTTCAACTCGGTATAGATTAAGAGAAGTTAACTACACGATTAGAAGGCCTTATTTTCATTTGCTCCCCTATGTCTCGACTTCAATTTCTTACAAGGATAGGATTAAGAGAATAAAAGTAGTTTTACCAAAGATAGATCTAAGGGAGGTAACCCTCTTACCACTTTCTCTGTTTACTCTCTACCATGCTTTTTCAACTGATTTAGCCTCTTTTATCCCGTTTGCAATTTCATTTTTCCCTTATCTCTACCTTCGGTTTGGAAATTCTGACAGGATGCATGAAATAAGCCATTTATCGAGGGAATCCTGGCTCTTTTCTTATGAAAATATAAAGGTAAGGAAAACTTGTGAGGATGGTGTAACTTATAAAAAGTTAGCAAAAGAAGAAAGTTCACCAACTTTCATGGAAAGAATTATGCGGATTAAGAAAAGCTTGAAGAATCCAAAAATCCTTCTGGGAAAGATTAAAAAAATTAAAAAGTATCCCTTAGCTTTCATCAAAAAAGCAAGAGAAATAAAGGAAGAATTGGAAAATGGCTTAATAATAGATGAAGCGTTTGCTAATTATGAAACAGGAAAAATGAGAAAGGGTAAAATTCCACAGATGGGTGAAATTCTCAAGTATTTTCCTCCTTTCAAAAAATATGCAAGGTTTGCTGAAAATTTTGAAAGCATGAACTCGAGAAAAATGGAATTAAACTCTCTAGAAAAAATTGAGGAAAAGATGAAAAATTTAGAAGGAAGCATAAAAGAGTTGATCAGAACTGAATTAGAGGATATAGAAAGTTCTGACGGATTTAAGGAAGTATTAGAAAATCCACCTCCTATAATTCCAAAATATCATTTGATCAAGCAACTTTTTAGGACAGTTTTCTAGCTTTTTCTTTCATCAACTCTCTCATGCATTTACTGCACAAATAGCCACCATAAGGTCTTTCAGGCCTTTTCTTAGTTTTTGCCAGCTTCTTGAGTTGCGAAGCTCTCAACCTTGGAATTCCGTGCAAAGGCTTTTTACAGATCGCACATTTCGCAATTCTTGGCTTTTTCTTCCTTTCCCTGATCACAACCTTTCCGCTGGGTAACCTAACTTTTACCCTTGGCATCTAACCACCCAACAACTTCCTTAAAATCCAGCCAACCATGAAAGAAACCAAAGCATACCAGATAAACCAGGAAAATGAGGATCCTATAAGGGGTAAGTTGAACGGCAGGCTGACGCTCATTCCTCCATACCTGTACTTTATCCAGGGGAATACTAAGCTTATCAAAACTAGAGTTAAAAGCAACGCCTTCAAGCTTTGTCTCAAGTGCTCTGTATTGGTTTTTAAAAGCTCATTCAAGAATTTATTAGCTTCCTCTAGATTTCCAAGCTTTTGTGCATTCGCTACCTTAATCCTCAATTCCTCCATCTTCTTCTTCAATTCTTCGACCTTTTTCTTGTCGACGCAAAATTTGTTTATCAAGATTACTAGGAGAGTAATCAGGGAAGAGATGAGGAAGAGAGAAAGATGTGGCTTGAGTATGAGGAAGGGAGAGAATACAAAATCGAAGAATGAGATTAAAGTTTCTACTATCATCTATTCACCCAAAATTTTTCTTACTATTGGATGAGCTTCCTCCAAATTCTCTGCTCTAAGCATCTCATAATAATTGTAAATTATCATGACAGTTAATAAAATTCCTGTCCCAGTTCCTAAAGCGCCAGTAAAATCAGCGAAAGCAGCTAGCAAGCCAACCAAAGTACCGCCAAGTAAGGCTAGAGTTGGTATATATCTATTTAAGACCTTTTCCATGCTTTTTTTATCTCCTCTATACCCAGGAATTTGCATCCCTATACTTTCAAGCTGTTCAGCAACGCTCGCTGCATCCATCCCGCTTGTGTTAACCCAAAAGATTGAAAAAATGCTTGCACAAACGACCATGAAAAGAGTATAGGTTATTAGAGGGGGTAGGTATTTGATGAAATTCTCGAACGAAAAGAGAGAAGGGAAAAGATAAAAAACTAAAAGACTTGCTATTATTCCTAAAGCAACCGAATTTATCGAGATTAGCAAACTTTTTCCTTTAATCAAAAATCTTGAAATTAAAAATCCTAGGATTAAGAAAAATCCTATGAAGAGCATCAAGACTTGAATTTCTAGAACTGTCGGTGAACTTAGGAAGAATATTAAGCCGCTAACAGGCCTTCCTGTTTGATCATAACAGCCTAAAAACCCGCAGCTCAAACCTTCTGGACTTGGAGATAAACCAATTCTTCCTATTAGCTGGATGTTGGCTAGTAGAGCTGCAGCTAGAATAACCGGAATGTTGCTCGTATACAAAAGCTTTAAATCCCAAACCCTTCCAAAACCTCTTAAGGCAGCGAAGGTTAAAGGTATTTCTATTCTTATCCCTTGGATATAAACTACTATAAGAAAAACTGCTATGGTTGCTATCAAGGGTAAGATGCTTACCAAAGCTTTAAGATTGTTGCCAGAAAATATGTTTGCAAAGAATTTCCATACTAAGCCAGCCGGAACATTAAGCTCGAAAGGATCTGGAAATGGGGAAAAAGCTCTAATTATTATGGTTGAGCAAACACCTACAGCTATAAAAAGACTTACTCCGGACCCAATTCCCCATTTGCTTACAAGCTCGTCTAGTAAAATGACTAAAATGCCCCCTAATGCTAGCTGGAAAACCACGAATCCAAACATCCCTAAACCTCCTTTTATTTGGCCTAAAGTGCCTGCCATCACATAACCTGCAGCAGTGACGAAGCATAAAATTATTGCAAGAAATTTATTCCAAGTTTGATATTTAGCTCTATCCTCTTCCTTACTCATATCCCAATCTATTATTTTAGAGCCAACTAGCAATTGGAGCAAAATTCCTGCTGTAACTATTGGTCCAATGCCTAAAGTCATCAAGCCACCAAACTTTGAGCCCAAAACTAGTTCAAAAAACCTGAATTGCTCATAGCTTCTTGGCTCAATTCCATAGATGGTTATGTGAGAAAGGATTAGGTAAATTATCAGAGCAATTCCTGTCCACATCAGGCGAGTATTTAAAGGTTGCCTATAAGTAGGTTTTTCTATGGCTGGGAGAAATCTACCAATTTTTTCTATCGGAATTAAAGACTTTTTTTCTTCCTCCATTCTATCCCTCTAAAACCCTTACCTCTCCTCCAGCATCTTCGATCTTCTTTTTTGCCTTTTCTGAAAAAGCTTTTGCTTCCACTATCAAAGGTTTGGTTATCTTTCCTGAACCCAAAACCTTTTCATAGCCAAGCTTCAAAAGGTTTATTTTGATTTTTCCATTTTCTTCTTCCACAGCTTTTTCTTCAATCAATTTTTCAGCTAACTTATCCAATTCTTTCAAGTTAACCCCTCTCAATTTTCTTGCAACTTCCTTAGGTCTTGTAAAACCCCTTTTTCCAAAATGTTCAGGCTCATATTTTACAGTATAAGTCCATTTATGCTTGTGCATGCCAGCTTTTCCCCTTCCACCTCTTGTTCCAGCACCTCTCGCCCTTTTATGCCTTCCTTTTCCATAACTTCTATGTCCTCTAAACTTCCTGTATTTTTTCTTCCTTCTCACTACCATTTAAATCATCCTCTCGAGCAACTCATTTATTGCTTCTCCTCTATATCCTAAATCACCTTTTGGCCAATGTTCCTTTACAGATTTAAAACCTTTTGAAGGTGGAGTTAGTCTAAAAACAGGATTCAGTTTCTCAAAATTCTTTAACCTAATTTTTCCTTCGAGCAATGCATCAGCAAATTCTTCAAAAGAGTTAAAATCAGTAACCTCTTTCAAAATTTTTTCATCAACTCTTTTATCTCCCTTTAGCCTTAGTCTTTTTCTTAGCAAGGCAACCAACGTTTCCTTATTGATTTCTCCCCAGGTGATGTAATCCTTAGCTTTTTCTAGCATTCCCTTAAAGCTTGGATTTTCAGGAACCAAAACACAATTGTTCACTCTTTTCAGTCTAAGCATCCTTAAAGTATCTTCTATTTCTTTTCTTACTCCAACCCTTCCTCTTATTCTAACTACAGCATACATGCTATTCGGCCTCTGCTTTTTCATAGACATACAAATTCTTCAAAGCATTGAAAATGGCTCGAATTAGGTTAATCCTCATGCTTGTATTCCCATAAGTTTTAACCCAAACATCCTTTATTCCTGCCAAGCGTAAAATCTTTTTTGCTTCATCGCTCGCAACCAAACCCACGCCCTTAGGAGCTGGCATTAGGACAGCTCTTACGGAACCGCTCTTTCCTTCGGTCTTATACGGAATGGAATGATTTCCTCCACATCCACATTCCCAGCTCCCGCAACCTCGCTTAATCTTGATCAGGTTTAGCTTAGCCTTTCTTATCGCTTTTTCGACAGCACTCCTCGCTTCCAAAGCAGTTCCTTTACCTATTCCTACCAAACCATCCTCATTTCCAACGACAGCAAAAGCAGTCATCCTAAATCTTCTTCCTGATTTGTGCATCTTTGCAGTAATCCTAATAGGTATTCTTTGGGCTCCTCCTCCTTTTCCAGTCCTTCCTCCTACAAAAATTAGCTCGCTCTTCAAATCTGGAACTAATGCATCGACGATTTCCGGTTCAGTTATCTTATAACCAGATTCAAAAATTTCGTCTATACTCTTAATTTCCCCTTTCCAAACTTTTTCACCCAAAGAAGTTTTTGGTGTCCAAGTTTCTAGAGGGGGAGGTTGAGTAATCTTAATTTTCTCTTGCGGCTCTTGAGCCTCTTCTTTTTTCTCTTCCTTAGCTTCTTCCTTTTTCTCTTCTTCAGCCATCTCAACCACTTAAAATCTTTTCTTTTATTTTTTCAAATTCTTCGGGTAAATCTTTAAACTTTTCTAAATAGTTTGCAATATGCATGCCCTTAATTCTTTCCTCGCTGGGCAAAACTTCTTCGCTACAAGGAATTTTTAGGCCAGCATCTAAAGCACCTTTAACACATGCATAAATTCTTGATCCTTTGGTTGAGGGATATAATCCCATATCTAGTATAACTTCATTAATTCCTTTTTCCAAAGCTCTTTTTCCTACTAGTAAGCCGGTCAAATAAGCTGCAGGTAAATTATCACATGCAAACTTCCATCCAAGCTTTTTAAGTTCACGAGAAAATGCAGAAACTAAAGTTTTATCACCTTTTTTATCAAACTCAATTATTTGAGCTCTTATATACTTTAAGCTTTTCCTTACGACTAGCCTTGGCTTTTTTGAAAGTAATAGTTTTAACCTTCTCTTATAATTAGTCTTTCCCTCTCTCCTTCTTCTAAAAGGCATTTTGAAAGTTGGTGAAAGTTTCATTTAATCACCCTCTTACTAAGCCATTCTCCTAATTTTTTAAAATGATAAGAATTTAAAGAGCTTCTCCATTTCCTATATTCTTCTTCGCTCATTTCTGCTAATGTTTTCTCTATACCTTCAGGAATAAATATAAGGGAAAAGGGTGATAGATGCCATTTTTCAAACTTACCCTTTGGTTCATTTGATATCTCACCTTTTATACTCCATTCAAATAATACAGGTTCCTCTAATCCTGGTTCCCAAAATCCAACACATTCCCTAAACTCACATTTTCTGCTTTTACCTTCTAACAATTTAAGCAATCCTTCAATTCCAATAGTTTTTAAAACAAAGTTAGCCAAAGTACCTGGAAAATTATTCAAAGATTCGATGAATAATCCGCCATCATGAACGATTAACGGTTTATTAATAAATCTTGATTGATTAATCTTTTCCTTTGCTACATCTTTAGGGTCTTGTAATCTAGGTTCATTGAATTCCATTTCCTTTTGTACAACTCTTATTCCAAACTCACTCAAAATTTGTTTAGCTGTATTGAATTTACCGCCATTTTTAGTAACAAAAATTATTTCCTCCATCTAAATCACTCTTCTTTCTTAATCAAGCCTCTTTGTTCCAAATAAACTCTTAAGTGTGACCTACTTCTAAACATTCCACCTTTCACAAGCCTGTAAGCTTTCTTGTAAGTTTCTTGAGATATCAAATTTTTTTCTTTCAACTCTTTCAACATTTTCCTTAAAGCTCTAACAGTAGAAATCCATCTTTCTTTTCTCGAAACTTTAGCATATTTTTTTCCTTTCCTTCTTCCAGGACCTCTTCTTCGCTTTTTCTTTTCTTTGGGTTTTTTTAACTTTTCCGGCAAAGCCTTAATATAACCTTTTTTAATAAGTTTTCTAATATCAGCTTTGGTTATAGCACTCTCTATTTCCTTTTTCTTAGTCGGATCTAACCAAACTTTGCTTACACCGACTTTCAAAATTTTTGCGGCAAGCTTTTTTTGCAGGCTAGTCATAAAATTTCACTTCTGCTTTTATACTTATAAATGTTTTTTATTTGGAAAATAACTTATTTATTTTTGGATTGAATGCAAGCGAAATGCGGAAGAGAAGAATGTGTGTTCAAAGCGATTAAGCAAATGATTGAAAATATGAAAAAAGAGGTTGCTGAAAGACAAAATATTGCTTATCCTGAGCAGATAGTTGTTGCAGACATTTACAATATAACCGCAAGTACTTTAGCTGAAGCTTGCAGGAAAATTTTTAAAATTAAGCTAGAAGATTGTGAAGAAAGCGAAAATCATAGAAAACCAGAAGTTAGCATGGACACTTTCATTTTATTAAAAACTTTAACTGAAGAAGGTTTAATTAGCGAAGATTATAAAGAAAAGCTTTTTGGAATGCTTTTAAAGATGAAACCTGACTTAAAGAAAAAAGTTGAGGCTGATAGAAAATTAGGATTACTTTAATTTTTTTTCTCTAAATCTTCTCCATTTAGACTTATAAGTTATAAATTCTCTTGGCCTATAAGGGTCTTCTTCCAATACTTTTATTGATTTCACAAGCTCATAGATAGTTCTCTCGCTTAACATAGGGTAAAGCCTTTTCAATTCATCTTTACTTAGTTTATACTCGAATTTTTCTATTATATCTTTTTTGAACTTTATCCTTACTTTTTCGCTTATAAACCCATCTACCACATCATCTATCAAAGAATAAATTTTTTCAAGCAGTATCTTTTTCGACTCTTCAGTAATTTCCACGGAAAGAAATAAAAAGCTTAGATTTAAATTTCTTATTTTTCTTCCTTATTATCAATTTCTTTCCAACATATTCCTGACTTAAGTTTTAAATCCTTTCGAAAGTAAAATTTAAGTCTATTCTTTCTCCCCAATTTCTTCAAAAACAGAAGGCAAATGGACAAAATAAACTTTTCCCCTTTCCAGAACTATTACAGGTCTTGACTTCATCAAAGCATCCAAATTAATCTCATAAATTCCCTCTTTTGGAATTCTTATAGTCTCGACTCCAAACTTGATTTCTTCAACCTCTCTTTTTGGTTTAACTTTTTTCTCTTCTTCAACTTTCTTTTCAATTTGTTTCTTTATTTCTTTCTCCAAAGTAGTATCTCTTTTCTTCAATTCTCTCTCGATTTTTTCAACCTTTTCTAAATCTTCTGGAGCTTTGATATATAAGAAAAAAATTGAACCGCAAGCAGGACATCCTCTAAGGATTGTTGCATCCCCATCCTCATACATTGCTCCACATCTTATGCATTTGTGTGACATGCTAAAGGCCTGCTAGAACAGAAAAAGAATCAGGATTTCTTTTAATTTTCTTGATAAACTTAGCTGGCCCAATTAAAGTGATCCCTTCCTTAAGCTTAGTCTTTTCTGGTGGTTTACCGGTTAGCATGCTTTGAATCTTAAGAGCTTGGTCAGAGAGCTTATTCAAAAATCCCCTAAAACCTTTGAGTTCTTTTTTCAAGCTACAAACTTCAATTCCTGGAAAGCCATCGTCAACCCTTCTCATCGTCTCTTTAATCAAGTCCATTTCTTCCTCAGGCTGCATTACACCATCTGTAACTAAAATTGTCCCATCCTTAACTTTATTCAAAATAAATTTAATCCTATTTTTCTTAGATTTCTTTTCCAAAATTTCCGAAGATACGAAATCAAACTTTAACTTTAATTTTTTTCTTATCATTTTGCTCTCCTCGCATATTTTGCTATAACTTCATACAATTGGTCCATGTTTTTTCCAGTCAAAGCTGAAACTGGTACTACAGGATATTGAGGAAAGCATTCCTTAATCCTTTTTGGTTTTGCTCTCTTCAAATCAATTTTATTCGCGACTATAATGACTGGAATTTTTCTTGCTTCTAAATTTCCTAACAAAGTAATGTTAACTTGGGTTAAAGGGTCTTTGGTAGCGTCCATCACCGCTAGAACAGCATCTACATTTTTTAACCACTTAATAGCTTCTATCACACCTTCAGTGGCTTCTCTTGCTCTCTTCTTAGCTTCCCTCCTCGACAAACCATATTTCAAGAAAGTTCTGTAATCAATTTTTGTAGCAAGTCCTGGCATATCTAAGATGTTCAACAAGATTTTTCTATTATTCTTTAGCTTAATCTCAACCTTTTCTTTTTTCTGAACAGTTCTTGTTTCATGCGGTATTTCAGAAACTTTTCCTACTTCTTCGCCCGTCCAATCTAAAGAAATTCTATTAGCTAGGGTTGTTTTTCCTACATTAACATCTCCATAAATTCCTAACTTGATATTTCTCCTTAAACCGAGCAAGCCTCTTAACCAATCTATGAATCTACCAAGCATCTCTTTCATTATAATTTTTAGATTTTCAAAGTTAAAAGAATTTAGTTCTCTTTCAAGGAGTTCTAATCTTTTTTGATTAAATTTAAATAGTAAGTTTTCCACTTAAGTCATACTTCTCTACATATCTTTCATTAACGGAAGTTAATCTACTCCTGCAAGGTTTATCGAATTCTCTTACTATCGCTTCCCACAAACTTACTCTTTCAAAAAATTTACTAACATCAATAGATTTATCGGAAAGCAAGTATTTTTTCAATCTTTCCGTTGCTTCCTGAGGATTCATCTCAAGATTTTCAACTTTCCTTACTATATCATCCAAAATGTATTCATCGGTAATTACTATTTCTCTTCTCCCTATTTTTATAACTCCTAGAGCCCATTCAGTTTAAAAATTTGAAGCTAAGTATTTAAGGTTTAGGAAATCTTTAAAAATCTAAATTTCATTCTTCCAAATCATGAAAGTGAAAAATAAGCTGAAACAATTTTATAAGAATCTAACTGAATTTCTTTATGCTCATAGGTACTCTCTTTATGCCCTCTGGAATACTCTAGGAGTAAATGCCATAGACGTACTTGCAATGCGAATGATCGATAAGCTTAAAGCATGGGATTGGTATAATTCTTCTGGTTAATCTTAAAAGAACTGTAGGATAAGATATGAGGTAAAGGCAAAAATGTTCTTACCCATTCTTTAGCGAATTCATCCGAAACTTCAGGTTCAGGAAATGCCTCTAAGTAATACAAAGGTTTACTCAAGTTCCAGACTTCATGAAAAGTTACAAGCAATTTTTTCTTATTCTTAGTTAATTCATAAACTTCTATCCTATTATTTTCTTTTTCTCCTGGAGATTTTTCGAGAGGATAAAGTCTTAGAAGATAATTCTTACCTTCACACTCAATTTTAACTTCCTTGTAATTAGAATTCATGTTTAAAGATAGGATAAAAACATTTAAACTCTTTGTGGATTTAAAACCTTAATCTTTAATTCTTCAGCCTTTTTCAAAATTTCCTTTCTCTTTCTTTTTCCAACTTGATGAGCAATTCTTATCGCTTCCTTTTCAGGATTAATCTTCTCCAAATCTTTTACGTTATAAACTAAAACTTCTTTAAGGCCAGATGGATGTAGATAACGTAATTCTTTTGGTGCACCGTAGCCTGGAGAGGGCATCTTTCTTTTTCCCTTTAATTTCTTCCTAATTTTTGATTGCGAACCTCTCGGTCTTCTCCATTTTACTTTTTGCAATCTCTTATAAGCTTCCCACATTGCCCTTAAAAACTTTGGTTTTTTTCTTGGATTAACCATTACTCTCGCCCCACAATCCAAATACCATCCTGGAAAATTTTTCTATCCCTTCCTTTAATTTTGCAAGCCTGCTCTATATTTGCCGCTGTTTGGCCAACATCTTCTATATTAATTCCGCTAACTACAATTTCATCCTTCTCAACTTTTACCTCAGTATTACCAACAATTTTTGCAACTCTAGGAACTCTTTCTCCCAAGAAATTCTGGATTAAAACTTTATCACCCTCTACCTTAACCGTAATCGGAAAATGGGCATAAACTATTTTTAATCTGTAGGTAAAACCTTGAGTAACACCTTTGATCATGTTCCTTATATGAGCAGCTATGGTTCCGACTTTTGCTTTAATTTTCCTTCTCTCACTTTCAGCAGAAACCCTAACCTTATTCTCAATTTTTTCGATTTTTATTCCATCGATCAAATCGAATTCTCTTTTCAGCTCTCCCTTAGGTCCAGAAATCTTTACTTCATTTCCGTTTATTTCAACTTTAACTTCCTCAGGTATATTAACTTCTTTGAAATACATCTCAACCACTAATAAACAAATGCTAAAAGCTTTCCGCCTGTATGCAATTTCTTTGCTTCCTTATGGCTCATTATACCTTTTGGGGTAGTCAAAATCAATAAGCCAAATTCCCTTGCAGGCAAGTATCTCTTTTCCCATTTTTCGAATTCATCAACTTTTACCGAAAACCTTGGCTTAATAACATTGCAATCGATTATCCTACCCTTAAGCTCTATCCTAAACTTTCCCGATTTTCCATCGTCTATGAATTCGAAAGCATCTATGTAACCATTCTTTTGCATTACTTTCAATACTTCTCCTATCAGCTTGTTAGCTTTGACTACGCATTCTTTCTTCCCAACTCTTTCCGCATTTTTTATTGCCGATAGAGCATCTGCTAGCAAATCGTGCTGCATTTCCTCACCTTATACCTAAAGATTTCATTTAAAAACTTTAAATTTTTTTATTTTTATACTTAGGAACTTAAAGGTTAAATTTAAATAGTAGCCAGCCCTATTCTTTTTCTTGTATGATTAAACCTGAAATCAGAATTCTTGGCTTTGATGATGCTGCTTTTGAGCGGGGTTCAAACTCTTTAGTTCCTGTTATCGGGGTTGTTTTCAGGGGAGGAAAATTTTTAGATGGCGTATTAAAAACTGAAGTTAAAATAGATGGTTTGGATGCTACTCGAAAAATAGTAAAACTTATAAATTCGAGTAGACATAAACAACAGTTAAAAGTAATTATGTTCGATGGTATAACTATGGCAGGCTTTAATTTGATTGACATAAAAAAAGTTAATGAAAAAACTGGTTTGCCTGTTATTGTTGTAAACCGTAAATTACCCGACTTAAAAAAAGTTGAAAATGCTTTGAAAAATTTTGAGGATTTTGAGAAAAGGCGGAAGATAGTTTTGAACACAGGAAAGCTCAAAGAATGCAGGGTAAAGAATAAAAAGGTTTATTTCCAAGCTGTTGGTATAAGCGATGAGGATGCGAGAGAAATAATAAGGTTGAGTGCAACCCGAAGCTTGATTCCAGAGCCGCTGAGAGTAGCTCACCTAATTGCTACTGCAATAGTAAGGGGGGAGAGCTATGGGAGGGCATAGGAAAAAGGAGGAAGCTTGGAAGAGAGAAATTAAGGAATTTAAAAGGAATTGGAAAAAGCTAACGGAAGGATGGTTCGGCTATGTATTCTATGCAATCCTAGGAGTAGTTTTAGCTTTAATAGTAAACCAAAGCCTAGCCTTTGCTCTTTCAACTGATTTGCCAGTAGTTGCGGTAGTAACTTCTTCCATGCAGCATGATGACCCAAAAGTGATTGAAATAAATCATTACCAATGGCTTGAGAAAAAATTTGGATATAACAGAAGTTACATAGATTCATGGCCTTTATCCAATGGCTTCTCTATAGGAGATTTACCAGTAGTTCAAGGGGCTGAAGATTATGAAGTAGGAGATGTCATAGTTTACTCGATTCCTGGCCAAAAGGTTCCGATAATCCATAGAATAATAAGGAAAAATCCTGATGGTACATTCATGACTAAAGGAGATAGAAATCCTGATATGCTAAGCTTCGAGTATAGAGTTACAAAAAAGCAAATCCATGGCAAGGTTATATTTGTGATACCAAAGCTTGGCTATTTGAGAGTTGCTATCTCAAGAATATTTGGTGTTTAAATGGTAGAATTTTGTAAGAAATGCGGAAATTTGATGATAGTAGAGAAGAAAAGAAAGCATAAATATTTAGTTTGCAGGAAGTGTGGACATAGAGAAATTTTGAAAGGAAAAGTTTCTATAAAAGAGGTTAAGCGTGAGAAGAAGAGAGAAGTTATAGTAATGGGTAAGGAAGAGGGCATAGCTCAGCTACCTAAAACAAAGATCATGTGCCCAAAATGCGAGAACATGGAAGCTTATTGGTGGATGCAGCAGACAAGGAGTGCTGATGAACCTCCAACAATTTTTTATAAGTGTACCAAATGCGGATATTCTTGGAGAAGCTATGGATAGGTCAAAAATTTTCTCGAATTCTTTAGTGTTATTTAGCTATATGGAATTGGCTTAAAGTTTCTTTTTTTGTTATACGTGTAACATGATAATTTTTAAAAGCTTAAGTCTTTTTGTTATAAATCAATTTTCAGCTTTCTACCTGTAACCTATGTTATACATGTAACAAAGAACTATCATTATTTCCACCACTAGTTCCTGACTACAAGGCTTGAGAGAAAAAAAGACGATCAATGCAACTTTTCATAAACTTTTAAAAATTTGCAAAAGATATAATCTTACATGCCCGTTCATTACTACCCGAAAAAAATTTCTGAAATAAACCTTAGGACTCATAAAAAAATTTCTCTCTTGGGAAGAGTAGTAGAAGCTAAAGAGGATAGCTTCGTTTTGCAAGACGATACTGGCAAAGTCGAGATCTTGAGCGATAAAAAGCTAGAAGAAAATCGAATAATAAGGGTTTTTTGTTCTATAGAAGAGGATAAAATTAAAGCAGATATAGTCCAACCCTTAAATGGCTTAGACCTAAATTTATATAAGGAAGTTGAAGAATTATATAGTAAAGCAGGTGTCTGAATGTTTAGGGCTGTTTTAAGCGACGTCGATTTACTCAAGGACTCCTTAGCTGCTGTCGGCGAGATTATAGACGAAGGGGTTTTCAAGCTGGGAAAAGATGGAATAAGCTTGATAGCTGCAGACAGAGCGATGGTTGCAGTAGCTGACTTTAAAATTCTAGCAACAGCCTTCGAAGAGTATAAAATCGATGAGGAAAAGAGCATTGGATTAAACATAGCTAACTTGCTTTCCATTCTAAAAAGAGCAAAGGCCAAGGATAAGCTTATCCTAGAGCTCAAAGATTCGAAGCTTGAGCTAACCCTACAAAATTCCTCGAAGAGAAGGTTTGTCTTGCCCTTGCTAGACATTACCCAAGAAGAAATTCCACCCATAGATCAGCTTGAGTTTACAACCAAGGCAGAAATTAAGTCAGACATACTTAAAGCTGGGATAGATGATGCAGAGGTTGTTGCTGATTCAGTGGTTTTTGAAGCAAAGCCGAATAAATTCGCGATGAGGGCCGAAGGCGATATAAGCTCTGCCGAGCTAGAGTTAGAAAAGGGGAATGAAGCATTGCTTGAAATAAAAGCTAAGGATGAAACTAGGGCTAGGTATCCCTTGGATTATTTGAAGAAAATGGCAAAGGCTGCAAAGGTTGCTGATTCAGTAGTTCTTGAATGGGGTCAGGATTATCCCATGAAGCTAAGCTTTAAAGTTTTGGATAAGCTAAATCTGAGCTTCATCCTAGCTCCTAGGGTTCAAGAAGAATAGAAGTTTTTCAAGGTAAGGATTAAAGATACCTAACCTTACTCTCTCCTCTAATATTCGCAACGACTTCTATATGCTCCTCGAGCTTCGCATCCTTAATCTTCTTCAGCATTATTTCCTCAGTTTGAAAAATGCCGGCAGGATTTTCCATGAAAACCTCTATCCTTATGGGCTTTCTTTTCCCTTCTTTAATCTCAACTTTTTCTATAGCTAGAGCTGAAAATTTATGAATATCCTTCCTTCCGATATGGAAAGGGATTCTTGCCCTTCCCTTGGTTACATCGGTTCCATCTGCAGCCTCAACAATTCTCGCTTCCAAGCTAGTTGCCTCATAATTTCCCATATGGCAAAGGATTGCTTCTAAAATTAAGCAAGAAATTTTGCTTAGCTTGTAGGCAGGATAGAATTTGCTTAAGATTCTTTTAATTATCGGTAAAGCGATTATTACTCCTGTCATCTCATGGTCGTCTCTTGAAATGGCGCAACCAATATCGTGCAAATAAGCTCCCACGAGAATCGCAACCTTTGAATCCTCTATGCTCCCAATTTCTTCTTTGGCTGCAGTTGGTCTAAACCCCTTTTTAACCAAAATATCAAACATTTTTAAAGCATTCAAAGCAACTATCTTAGAATGGACTTCACCATGATCATTATAGCCCAACCTTAAAATCGATAGATTATTCGCTTGTTCCAAAAACCCTTTCACTTCCTTATCCTTACTCAATTTCAAGTAAACTTGCTTAACCTTCCCTTTCAGAAATTTTTCAAGTTCTCTCTCAACTTCTTTTTGCATAATTATTAATAGTTTTCATCGATATATTTAAGACCTTAAGTTAGAATAATATAACGATAATAAGGCGAAAAAAATGGAAGGAGGAAAGAATAAAACCGGGTTTTACGTCGGCATTTCGATGATTTTTATTGGTATCTTGCTCTGGTTGCTTAATATTTATTCTTTGGGTGGCGGACTAATCTTAGGAGGCATTCTTCTACTTGTTTCAAATATGTATTACGTAAGGAAACCAAAGATAGAAACTGTTATCGATGAGAGAATAGAAAGGATGAACGATAAGGCAGGTCATTATGCCTTCTGGATAACTGTTTTATCTTTATCTATCATTTTCTGGATTGATTTTTATGGGATACTTGAGGCGAATTTTAGAGAGATTTATGAGATTCCTATCCTTGTTGGGATTTACTCATGGTTCTTGTTGAGATTTTATTTCTCCAGAAAGGGATTGAAATGAAAACAAGAATCAAAGAATTTAGAGCAAGATACAGTATGACACAGTAGGAGTTAGCAAAAAAAGTAGGGGTTAGAAGAGAGACTATGCTTCACCCAAATTGCCTTCGGCAACTTCTTTTATCCGTAATCCATTATACGTAATCGCTTCGAGATGCCTGAAATAAAAATATAAAGCAAGGAAATATAATTAATTCATGAAAGGAAGTAATAAAATGGGCATGGGTAATAAAACAGAGGCTATAATTGCCACCTTAGCAGCTTTCTTCGTGTTGCTTTCAGCAATGCTTAACCCAAAAATTTCTGCAGGATTGGCTATTGTTTTTCTTATCATATTGGCTGCGTACAAATTATATCAAAGTAAAACAAAATGAGGTAACAAAATGGAGGAAGATAAACTGCGAAGAATTGTTGTTGCTGTACTCTCGGTAATAGTAACAATAAGTGTGATAGCATGTCTCAACACGCTACCAAAACCAGTTTTTGAAAAGCCATACTGGATTAGTATTATCGCATTGCTGTTCCTGTATTGGATAATTTTCATCAACTGGTATGCAAAACGTAAAAGAAAATAAGCATGGTATCACTTCGCCGACTCTTTGGGAGGAATGAAAATTATGCGTAGGAAAAGTGTTAGTCACTTAATTGGTCACATAGCATATATTGCTTTGTATGGAATATTGATAATCTCTACTATTTTTCTTTACAATTCTGCTGATTTAACGAAATTGCTATATGCAGGATGGATAATCTTGACATTTGGAATTATTTTTCTGTTGTGGTCGAGCAAATCGCGAAAGAAAGGGTATGTAGAAGATATTGACAAGGAAGCTCTTGTTGAAAGTGGTTTGTATGCTTTTGTTCGTCATCCTGAATTCTTGGGCCATATGTTGATAATCTTTGCGCTGATTGTTATTTCACAACATTGGATAAGCTTGGTTGTTGGAGCAGTCTTAATTGTTTTACTGTGTCTTGCTATGATAGAAGAAGAAAAGAGAAACCTTAAAAAGTTTGGCAAGGCATACAGGGATTATATGGAGAGAGTTCCGAGAATAAATTTAATAGCCGGAATTATTAAGCAAATACGCAGCAAGAGAGAAAGATCAAAAATTTAGCGAGGTCAACTATCTTTTGAACAATTTCTTAAGCTTTTCAAGAATGGATTCCTTTTTTCTGTATTCGATTCCAATCAAATTTGCCGCAATTTCCATAAAATTTTCTGCTATTGGAGAATTTGGTTTGTAGAGCAGGAAAGGGATTCCTAGAGCTGTGCTATCCATTATTTCTTGGCTGAAAGGGATTTTTCCTAGAACGTAAGAATGGAAAAAGTTTTCCGCATTCTCGTAAGCCAACTCATAATCCCTTCCTCTAACCATGTTTAAGACTATGTAGAACCTTTTGTTTCCAAGCTTGTTAGCTAGCTCGGCGCACCTAGTTACATCAGCTACCGTAGGAATGGTTGGGGTTGTGACAAAAATTATTTCTTTTGCAGTTTGCAAAACAGACAAAGCTTCTCTTCCTAAGCCAGGGGCCGAATCTAGTAAAATATAATCATAATTCCCGAATTTATCAAGCTCCTCTATCATTTCTTTAAGCTTGTCCACATCAACCCTTATCAAATCTTTAAGTTCTTCCGAAGCAGGGATTAGCATTACCTCATTATAATAAATAGGGGCATAATGGATTGGGATTTCTCCCTTTAGTACATTATTTAAAGTGACTGAATAGCTCTTTACTCCTAAATAATAGGCTAGATGTGGAGTAGAAATGTTGCAATCTATTATAACTACTTTTTTGTTGAACTTGCTTAAAGCGATTCCTAGGTTTGCAGCAAAAGTTGTTTTTCCCACCCCTCCTTTCCCAGAAACAATTCCTATAACTCTGGCCATTATCCCTATAAAAATATTTAAAAATCATATTTAAAGCTTCTATTAAGGTACTCTCTTGAAGCTATTTTTAGCCTTTCCATAAAAACTCATATTTCATAGGCATGAAAGCTTCCAAATCACTTTCATACCCGCATTTAGTGCATCTATAACCAATAACTATATCCTTATTTAACAAATTCTTTACCTTTATTTCTTCTATCGGAGAATCGCAAATTGGGCAGCTACTAATCTTTTGTAATCTTACAGCCTTTTTAGTTTTTGCCTTAACTTCAACCTCAGGAATTAGCAAAGCAATTCTTTTCACTCGCATTGGAGAAAGAGTGTAATCTTTATTTTCTTTTTTCAATTTTCTTAAAACAAGCTTGCAAAGATCTTCTTGAGACTCAACTTTTAACCTTCTTCTCAAAACATCCTTTATAACTTCAATAACTTTTTCTTTACTCGGTATTTTCCTATCTTTCATAATTCAAATTAGAAGATTTGACTTAAAATTAACTTATTTCTACAACTTCAGCTTCTTTTATCGCTTTCTCAATTAGTTTTTTCAACTTCAATTTTTTCTCAAGCTTTTTAACAATTTCTAATTTTGCTCTGGTAGTTGGGTGTTTTGGTATGAATAGAGTACAGCAATCTTCTTGTGGCTTAATAGAAATTTCATAAGTTTTGAGCTTTTTAGCTAACTCAATGATTTCAGCCTTATCCATCCCAATCAAAGGTCTTAGAATGGGTAGCTTAGTAACTTCTTCTATTGCTAAAATATTATCCAAAGTCTGAGAACTAACTTGAGCTAAACTTTCTCCAGTAACCAAAGCTTTTGCATTTTCTTTCTTTGCTATAATTTCAGAAATTTTAAGCATTAGCCTGCGATAAAAAACTATTCGACATTTTGCTGGTATTAGAGTTTTTATCTTTGATTGAATTTCAGCAAAAGGAACAAAATAAACCTTGCTTTTTCCTTGATATTTGCTCAAAATTTTAACCAATTCTTTTGTCTTCTCCATGCTTGCTTTTGAGAGTAAAGGAAAACTATGGAAGTGAATGAAAACAACTCTGCAACCTCTTTTCATTGCCAGCCAAGCTGCTACCGGAGAATCTATCCCTCCGGAGATTAAAGCCAAAACCTTTCCTGAGCAGCTCACAGGCAATCCACCTAAGCCTTTAACCTTTTTTGTATAGATGTAAGTATCATTACCCCTTACCTCAACCCAAATTTTTACATTCGGCCTGGATAAATTAACCCTCCTTCTTATAACTTTTCCTATTTCGCTGGCCAATTCTTGGCTTGAATACTCATGCTTCCCCACTCTTTTAACTTCGACGGCAAAAGTTTGTTTTGGCTTCACAAAATTTTTGTAATTCTCCCTGAAAAACTCAGTTATTTTAGATTTTTCACTAGTTTTCAGATGAATGCAAGGAGAGACAGAAACTATTCCAAAGACTTGGGTTAATAGTTTGCACGCCTTTTGAATCTTATCAGTTCTGATAAAAATCCTTCCCCTATCCCTATAAACCTCGAATTCAATTCCAGCTTTTTTCAGGAGAAATTTTATATTCTGGATTAACTTCTTTTCGTAGATTCTCCTAACAAACTCTGATTTCAGAAAGATTTCTCCATATCTTACCAGGATTTCCTCGTACTTCATGCAATCACTCAATCAAAAATTTATCGAGAGAAAATTTAAAGAGTAAAGTTTAAAAAAAGTTTAGTGAAATTAGTATTTAAGCCCAGGTCGCCTAACCTGGCTATGGCGCCAGCCTGGAGAGCTGGTGGGGCTTCGTCCCCGTGTGGGTTCAAATCCCACCCTGGGCGCAAAAATTTATTTTCCTAGTCCTTGATGGGAAGTCAGTTTTTTTCTCAGTAAAAGATTTGAATCCTCCTGGCTTCGTTTGCTTGATGTCGGTAAGAATATAAATTTTTCTGTTAGAGATTATTTTGGTAATGAGATGTTCCCACTAAGTAAAACAGAAGCTAGAATCATCAATTATCTTTATGAGCATGATGAAAAGACTTTATATGCAATTGAAATCGCCAAAGCACTTGACTTAAATAAACGTACTGTCTATCGTTCCTTAGAATCCTTAAAAAGAAAAGGAATAGTAGAAGAAGAAATTAGAGGACGAATGAAATTCTATAGATTAAGTAAAAAATGGTTTGATGTGGTTAAAACAGCAAAAAACTCTACATGCTAGCTTATTTTCAATTAAAGAGCTTCGAAGTTTTATAGACAAGAAAATTGAAGTATAAATAACTTTACCACCTTTCGAGTTCTAAACCTATTTTTAAAACTCTATCTAACTTCTCTGCATGAAGAAGTTAACTTTGCTTCTTTTCTTTCTCCTTCTACCCATAGCTTCAGCCCTAACAACAGTAATAAATGAAGGAGAAATAGCCAACCTAGGAAATCAAGAAATTCTAACAAATTTTGGAATGATAACTGGTACAATAAACTTTAAGCTGGGTAACTACAAATGGCCTCCGAAAGAGATTTGGCTTCTGCCCGAGCAAACAAATCCAGAAATATTTTCAAAAGGTTTAACTCAAGAAACGATTCTAGAAATTCCTGAAAACATAACCTTCTCTACTTGCAGGACAGCAGTTTATTTCAATCAAACCCTAGGAAAATATGGATTTAAAATCTACAACACAGGAACTACTACTCAGATTTTGCCGAACGGTACTTTTTGCGGATTAGCTTATGGCGGAACTTATTGGGTGATAGCGAAATATGATTAGCGTCAAACTACTTTTAATCCTAGCCTTACTTTTCCTTTTTCTATTAATCTTTTCTGTATATTCGCCTGGCTACACAGGCTCTTCGATTAAGCTGAAGAAAGGTAGTTTTAATAAATGGTATGTAGTAGGTAAGATAGAAGTCCTTAATGGAAGAGTTTCAAGTATCGTTTATCCTAAATGAGGATTAATTTAGAAAAATGAAAGGGAAAAATCATCTTCTAAACGCTCTTCTGAGAGGTAGGATTTTTCCCTCTCTGCTTATGGTTATTGCAGCGCATTTCCTGGCTATCTCTACTTTAATCTTTCTCGCTCTTTCAAAATTTCTATCGTTCAACGCATTCTTTAAATCGTTTACCAAACTTCTGCATTCGTTCACTCTTGCTGGAAATACTTTTCTTATCTTGGTAACAAACTCCTCCCATCTGGCTTTCTCTCTTTCCCTTACTAGGCTTGCGCTTTCTTCTTCCTTTTCCAATTCTCTGTCGATCAAGCTTTTTGCAGTAGCTCTATTTTCCCAAATAAGCTTTCTGGTTTCATGCTTGATTTCGTTCAAGTATTTAATCGCTAGCAAAGTGCGGTTTTCTTCGACCGCATTTACGCATGAATTGTAGAGTTCCTCGATTAAAGCATACCTCGCTTCCGCCAAGCTCGTGTTTAGGGTTTCTATAGTTTCGTTTGCCTTAGAGAACCAATACTCGCACCTCTCTTTAATCTTCTCTCTAAGCTTAGCTAACTTCTCTTTTATTTCCTTCAACCTTTCCTGATACCTCTCTCTAATCTCTTTTATCCTTTCCTTAACTTTCTCGAAGATTTTCTTCGCTACTCGATAATGCTTTCCGCTGACCAAATAAACTGGAACGCTTTCGTTTATTCCTGCATCAATCAAAGCGTCGTATATCTTTCTAGCTAGTTCTGGCTTTCCCGTGACCAAAACTTTTGAAACATTTCTCGTTTGAATGGTCTCATTAACTTTTTCAACAGTATTGTTTATTTCTGACTCGCTAAAAACTAAGATGGAAACTCCATGAGGAGAAGCTCTTACAGCTACTCCTTCCTGCCAGTTTGCGACTGCAGCAACTATTATTGGCCTTGCTCCATACTTAAACCTCTCTCTAATACTTTCTCCAATTCTCTCTCTTATTTGACTAGGATCTCCTGGAATACTTTCGTAGCTTATTCCCAAAGCATTCAACTCATCGAAAACTTTACTCCCAACATTCCCGTAAACCTTTACCTTGCTCACGTTCAAAGTTTTTAGCGCATCTTCCACTTCATTGCTCAAATGGTTTTTTGGAATTAGAAGCAAAGGAATTTCCTCGCTTGCAGCTTCTTCTGCAGCTTTTACTATCATTAGCGAAACGTTCAAGTCAACTTCTCTTGAATCTGGCTTATCCCAGATTAAAATTGCTTCTTCGCTCCCTTCTGACCAGAAGTATTTAGCTACTTCGCTTGCCGTTCCGTACCTTGTCATTCCCCAAATCCTTACGACTTCATAGTCCTTGCTCAATTCATCCTCTATATTCTTAGAAACAACAGCTGGCCCTCCAATTATGTAAATTTTTTCTGGATTAATCGAATTAATTGCTTCCAAAGTTTCAGCTGGTATTTCATTTTCCGAAACGAAGAATAAAGCTGCTCCTATTTTTGAGGCTGCAACGCTTGCTACCGCAAAATCTGCATAGCTTATGTTGGTTGTTAGGATCACTTCTGTTATGTTTTCCTCAGTTTGAGCGAAAGCTAGTTTAGGGCTTAAAGTTGCTAGTATTGCTAAAAGAAAAACAATTGCGATTATTTTTCTCATAATTTAAATTTGAATTTTGGAGAAAATAAAAACTCTTCGAAAATTTAGGGTGAAAGCAATAAATTTTATAAAGATATCATTTATTTAAGGGTCCGTGGTCTAGCTGGTTAGGACGTCGCCCTGACGTGGCGAAGGTCGCCGGTTCGAATCCGGCCGGACCCATAGGACTTAAATCCTTTTTTCTATCTTTTAATTAGACGTGAAGACGAAATTTTATCGATAAGAAAATTCGAAAGATGAATTAAAGGAATTGATTGAGAAGCTTGGGATTTTTCTATCCTAGTTTAAAATAAAGGATTGCTAGGAGAAAAATAAAGTTAAAAATTAAGAAATAGTTTTCAGAAACTTTTCCTTTTATTCTCCTTCTCCATTTATGCGTAGCAGGAACAAAAATCCCAAAACCTTCAGGTTTTTCTAATTTTGAGAAGGGTGCTAAAGGGCGAGCTTTAAAAACACAAAGATAATCGAGCAAGATGTGGGAAGAAAAAGAAGCTAGGGTTAGATAGAAGAACGAAGGATTTAGAAATCTTAGCAAGAGAGCTATGGGCAATGCTATAAGAAATAGAGCAGGAGGTTCTTGAATCCAGGTTCTCCTTGCAAACCACGGCCTTTTAATCTTTTTATACCAATGGTCCAAATCGATCAAGACAGAAAAAACTAGCGAAAAAATGGCAGCCCAAAAAACATTTTGCAGGTTTGGCTCGAGCAAAAGCAAGCATAGGCTAAAGGAAAAAATGAAATGATTCAGCGAATGCATCGATTTAATTATGGTTTTAGAAAATCTAAAATTTTCTTCTGGTAGATTAAATTTTTTAGAAGCGTGCTCTTCTTAACCCAATTTCTCAGGGGAACCTCTAGCTTGCTTGAAATATAAGCCAAAGCCTTTTCCAAACTATCGAACTTCATCGGCTTCTTTTTTACAGCTTCTCTTATGCTTTCTCTAGTATGCCAAACACCTACCGGCATGATATACCCAGGATGGATTTCCCTAAAAGTTATTACTAAAGCTTGTCTTTTCTCTTCGACTAACTTTTCACAAACTGCAACCCTGGTCGAGTAATAACACCCACCTGTCTCTGCGTAAGTAGTTCTTCCATTAAATCCCTCCCAATCAGAATAAACGATTATTTCTTTTCCTGAAGGATTCCAGATTGTTTTGGGATACCAGGCTTCCATCTGCTCATAGCTCCAGTAAGCAGGGACCATTAAAACAATCCATTTATTGTCTAAAGCTTCGTGCTCATAAACCCTAAACTCGTTTATCAAAGGAAAAGTTTTTACTTCCTCCATTAGTTTTTGGGAAATTATCGAATCTACCGCAGTTATCGACCAGCGAGTAGGAACGAACTTTCTATTCTTCTTGATTCCAAACAAGCCTGCTGAAAAAGCTCTTTGAATTTTTGAGATCAATACACCCTTCTTGTAAAGCCAGAAAACAGCTTCGCTAGCTTTTAAATCAGTATCGGAATAAGCTTTTTCAATTTTTTGATCTGTTCTAACGCTTGAAACGAGCAAGCTTTTTAAGGGGGCAGAAGGTCCAAAAGGCTGAACCCGATCATCCAAAACTAATTTTCCAGTTGGCTTTTTGGTAAACTCAGCTTCCGTATCGGTCGGGCTTTTAGCCAGAGCCAATTCCTTTATGTATTCGACTATCTTACCTTTTCCCACATCCTTTACGTTAATTCGGTATTTTCCTCTTACTAGCTGAGACCTAAAATCTACTATTTCCTCTATGCTCTTCCCTTTCCAGAGTTCAGGAGTACCCAAAAGTTTTGTATCACCGCTGATGGGAGGGATTAAAGGGCCGATGAAAACTAGGGGATAGCCTATTCTTCCGACAAAAATGTCTGGAGGGCTCGAGCCTTCTATCACAGTAGAATTGATCAATTTTTTAACCTTGAGTTGAGCATAGAATCTAACCAAAATAGGGCATCTAGTTTTACCGCACAGCATTTTAGAACCTTTGCATAGAACGCATCTCTCATCTAAAGCAACAACTTTTATTTCCTTTGGTGATAATTCTTCCACTATATTTTGTTCTTCAATCAGCTTTGAAATCCAAGGGTTTCTCATAATTAAAAGTTAAGAATATAAAAATATACTTAGCTTTTGAGGGAGTAAAATTCCGGTAAGATTAACATTTGAAATATCTATACTGTTCCAGACATTTTTCTCTACCACTAATGTTATAACATATTCCAGGATCACATAAACTCCCGGCTACGTTTCCATAGCATGTCCAAATTAAATCCGAAACAATTAAATTACATATATCTTTATCTTTTTTTACCATAGCAACTTTCATAAAACAAATATCTTTGGAGGTTGAGCTTGCTATTTTATAACAAATAGTCTCATTTTTTAAGAGTGATGCTAATTCTCCCCAACAGAATTCTTTCCATTCCCTGTCTCTTATTTCTTCGCAGAGACTTACATTTCTTGTTGCAACAGCTACTATTTCATAGCAATAATCCATATTAACAAAATTAGCCCCTCGGTTACAAATTTCAACATCTTTTTTGATCCTTGCAATTTCCCCATAACATCTAGCCAATATGTGAGCTGAAGCTATGTTATTGCATATACTCTCATTTAATTTAGCCACAGCAATCCTATGATAACATAGCTCTGTGCGATTAATAAGAGGTCCTCTATATGGTCTGTAAGTTCCAGCATATAGACACAAAGACTCATTTTTAGTTATTATAGCCGTAGAATAATAGCAGTCATCATTCCATGGTTCAGGCGATAATTGACATGATATCATTGTACAATATAATTGCGCAAGCTCTGAATAGCAGTTCATCTCACTCATATTTATGCTCTCTTTTAAAATTTTCGAGCAATTTGATCCCAAAAATTCATAATTAGTTATATTGCCAAAAGCCCACTGATGCTCTTCGCAGTATCCACACCAATCAATGAATCCTAGTTCACATCCTTCTAGAGTCGGTGTATAATTTTTATAAGGTAGAAGCATCTGGTACACGCCAACTTTTGCGCAATCCTCTTTTACTGTGTCTGCAGAACAATCAACATCTATGGTTATGTTAAAATCTTTAGAAAATTCTTCAACATCGCACTCTGGTACATTGGCTAGGTAATCTCTAAGCGTAATTCCTAAGTCTTTCCATCCACTCTTTTTACATTGTTTGCACCATTCAACTAAAAATCTTTTATATTCATCTTTACACCAACTAAGAAAAACTTCCGGTTCTTCTATTTGAGACAGGACAATCCCTCCCACATACGAATAATATAAGTAAAGAATTCCGAGAATTGCTGCTGTTAAACATACTATTAGAATAAAGAAAAGGAATATCGGATTTTTCAAAAGATTTGGTATATACATCTTGCCACAATTTATATTTTAGCCTCAACGAATTAATTTTTATAAAAGTGGAATTCCACAAAATCCGAGTAATTGGATCATGAAGTTTATCGACCGTTTAAAGTGCTTACAAGTAAAGAAGCAAAATTCTTTAGTATATTGGTAAAGTTTTACCATTTCCAGAAGTTAATCTTATAGATTTAAATATGATTTGAGAGAAATGTGAACTATGGACCTAAATTCTGCAGCGAAAGGTCTGATAATCAAAGAAATCAAGTGTAAATCCCTGCTCAATAAAAGCCAGCTAGCCGATTATTGCGTTAATCCTTTTGTTGGCTGTCAGCATGCTTGCAAGTATTGCTACGCAGAATATTATACTAGAAAGTATACGGGACATGAAGAACCTTGGGGGAGTTTTGTTGATGTAAAAATAAACGCTCCTGAAATTTTGAGAAGAGAAATTCTAAGGAAGAAAAAGGGTACGGTTTTTCTTTCCTCGCTAACAGACCCCTATCAGCCTTTAGAAGAAAAATACAAGCTAACAAGGAAGATTCTGGAACTCTTGCTGAGGAATAACTTTTCTGTTTGCATTCAAACTAAGTCTGCCTTAGTTCTGAGAGATTTGGATTTGTTCAAGAAGTTTAAAAAGCAATGCGAAATAAATTTCACGATTACAACCCTAGACGAAGATATAAGAAAAGTTTTTGAACCTTTTTCCTCTTCGGTGAAAGAAAAATTGAGAGCAATCAAGATTTTAAAAGCCAATGGAATTGAAGTTTATGCGTTTTTTGGACCAGTATTACCCTTTCTTTCGGATAGAAATTTAGAAGAATATTTTGAAACCATGGCAAGGCTAAGAATTGATGAAGTTTGGGTTGATAAGCTAAGGTTAAAACCAGGAGTTTGGGATAGATTGCAAAAGGTTCTTGAAGAAAATTATCCTGGGCTTGTAGGAAAATGGAAGAAGATATTTTTCGAGAAAAGCGATTATTACAGGAAGTTGAAAAAGAAAATAAAGGAAATTTGCGAAAGGAAGAATTTGAAGTATGTTTTTTGTTACTAGGTAGAGGTATCGCTTTTCTAAAAAACCAAAAAATTTATAAGGAATTAGCTTTTAAACAGCTATAAGGTGTGACAATGGGTTTAGAAACTGTTGGCAGATACTCCTTTATAGTAGGAGTGCTTCTAGCAATAGTCACAGCATTCTTGGGAGCAGAATACTCAGAGGCTGTAGCTATTATATTAGTAATCCTTGGAATAATCATAGGCTTTCTAAACATTACAGAAAAAGAAGTTTACAATTTTCTGATAGCAGCCATCGCTTTGCTATTGACAGGAGCAGCAGGCTTGGATAAATTGCCAGCCGTTGGTCAGTACATAGGTCCAATATTAACTAATATTTCAACCTTGGTAGCGCCGGCAGCAGTAATAGTTGCATTGAAAGCTGTCTATGCTCTAGGAAAGGAAAGATAAACTTTTTTTCTTTTTCTACTTTTTAAAAAGGTCTTTGTTCTCTCCTCTGCAAGAATAAAGCAGCCAAATTCCCAGCTTTTGCTAATAGATCATGATAGAATAGCTCCAAATCCTTCTCGCTCAATTTTGCTCTTTGATCAGCTTCGATAAGCACCGAAGGCATTCCATAGCTTGAATGGCCAGCTAATGCTAATAGAATCGAGGAAATAAAATTAGCAAGTTTGATAAACTCTTTTTCGGCAAAGAAATCTACTCTCAAAGGTCTATCAAACTCTGCAGTTTTTAAGTAAAAAGAGAAGATTGAGTTTGCAATCTTCCCTCCGAATTCTTTTAGGATGGGGTGCTGCTCAGGAAAAGAAGAATACCTAAAAACAAAAGTTCTTTCCCCGAGCTTCAAAGCATAGGTTAACAAGTTTGTATCCCTTGTTCTGTTCAAAAGCAATTTGATTTCGGTTGCAATTTCATCCTTAACTCTTGCTAATATTCTTTGGTTGACTATTTCGCAAAACCTTGTTCCCCTCGAATCCTCTATTATTCCGGCTAAAGCAGTTCCGCTTTCTCTAACTTTATAGAAAAGCTCGGTATAAGCTTCGATTAATTTTCGATAAGTAGGAAATAGCAAGGAATGCTCAGCAGGCCTTTCTGTGTAATGAGGTATTATTGAGCCATCTAAGAATAGAATGTCTGGCTTGAACTTTTCTACAAGCTCTATAGCATTTTTAACTTCAACAAGCTGTCTCTCAAAGTTTGAGTTTACTTCGAGCTCCACATCAGTAAAAGGGTCGAAGATGACTTTTGGGATAGGAGCAGGTAAGGCTTCAGGCCAGTAATCGACTTTTTCGAGCTTGTTATTTTTAAAATAAAAGATAACGCCAACCGCTCTTAAAAGCATTAAATCTATGCCGTGCAAGGAATGCTTTACTATTCCTCCATCCACCCCAGCAATTTTCAAATTTTCTAAATCTCCTCTTTCTATAGGAATTATAATTTTCTCTTCTAGAATCTCTCTATCCAAGGATAAGCTTGCCTTGCTTAACTCCCTCAAAAAATTTCCAACTTTTTTCCTAAGATTCTCTATCTCGATAATTTTTTTGGCAAACTCTTCTGTTAGCTCAAAAAATTCTTTCACAACTTTTATTTGAAGATATTTATATTTAAAACCTACCAGCTCAAATTAAAATTATGGTAAATTTCAAAAAATTCAAGACATTCATTTTTGACTTGGATGGAACCCTATGGAACATGGAAAAAATCTTTCCAGGAGTTATAGAAACTATCGAGAAGTTGAGGAAAGAAGGAAAGCAAGTTCTTTTCGTAACCAACAATACTTTTTTCTCGAGAAAAACTCTGATTAGAAAATTTAAAGGTTTTGGGCTTGAGATTAAGGAGAATGAATTGATAAGCTCCTCTCAAGTGGTTGCGGAATACATTAAGCTAAAGAATGGAAATGCTTTTGCAATAGGAAAAGGTTTGGAAGAGGATTTGATGGATGCGGGAGTCAAGATCGAGAAGAGCAATCCAGATTTTTTAGCTGTAGGCTATGATGAGGATTTCAACTTAGGAAAATTGAGAAAAGCTTACGAGATTTTGGAAAAAGGTGCAAGGCTCTTGGCCAGCGCGAACGGAAGGATTTTTCTAAAAGGGAATGAAATTTATCCTGGGACCGGAGCAATAGTTAAGGCGATAGAGCATATGAGCAATAGAAGAGCCTTAGTTTTGGGTAAGCCTTCGGTTTACATGCTTTCTTTTTTAAACATGTTTGTTTGTTCTCCGATGAAAGAGACTGTTTTGATTGGAGATGAACTAGAATCCGATATTTTGCTGGGCAAAAAAGCTGGCTATTATACGGTTTTGGTTAGAACAGGAATTGATAAAGAAGTTAAAGGAAAGATCAGACCTCATGCAGTAATAGAATCTGTTACTGACATAAAACTCTGAACATACTTCTTGATATTAGGTATTTATAAGCAATCTTCTGTACCATTTTTCAGCAGGTGAAATGCTCTTCATTTTCCTTAGCATACTTTCTAACTCTCTTGAAATAAACGAGAAGATAAGCCTTCCTCTTTTAGTTAACTCATAAACCCTTCTAAGTCTTCCATTAACTTCGATTCTTTCTGAAGTTATATAGCCCTTTCTTTCAAGCTGCCAGAGGGTAGGATAAACTCTGGAAGTTCCTGGATTGTAGCCGAATTTCCTCTTTATATTCTTCATGAGCGCATACCCGTGCATTTTTCCTCTGTATAGCTCGCTAAGGATAATAAAGTCTAAAAGCTCGTTCACCAATCTTCTTTCTTCCTCTCTAGAGATCCCCCTTTCTAGGGGAAAAATTGTTCCATACATTTCCCTTTGCATAATGCTCACAAAATTATAAGAAAGTTAACTTTTTATCCTTTTTGACTAAGAGTCTCTTTTATCTCCTATTTTTCATATAGGCAAACCAAACCAAGAGAAGGTGCCAATCATTTTTAGTCCCATATAAACCATAACAACGATAAAAATCCATTTTAATGATTTAGGATGTATTTTATGCGCCAGGTGAACGCCTAACTGTGCCGTTGGAATGCTCGTGCTAGCTAGCAAAATCCATTGGAAAAGATTGACGTATCCAATGGAATAAGGAGGTAAGCCAGGAACATTCAGTCCGTAGAGCATATAAGCTATTGCTCCACCTAGGCTTGTAAAAATCATAACTCCAGTTGAAGTTCCGACTGCTTCATGCATATGGAAATTTAGAAAAATTACCATCAGAGGAACCATTAAAACTCCGCCACCAATACCTATTAGTCCAGTAACAAATCCAAAGACGATTCCTAAGAAAATATAAGTTATTGGATTTGCATGGGCTTCTCCTTTCACTCTTATGGGATGGGCAGTTGTCATTCTCAATGCGCCTAAAAAGATTGCTAAACCGAAAATAATTTTAAGAATGCTACCACTCAAAATACTTGCCAAATAAGCTCCTCCAAATGTAAATATGATACTCGTTAAGCCGAGAATTATTGCTTGTTTCCAAAGGACTACTCCTTTCTTATGATGCCTGAAAGAACCACTAATAGCGGTAGGGAAAACTACTAATAAATTTGTTCCAAAAGCAACCCTCATCGCAATGGTAGAATCTATCCCCATCGCTGTTAGAATCCAAAATTGAATAGGAACCATTATAAAACAGCCACCCACACCTAGCAAGCCAGAAACCAATCCAACTAAAGCTCCAGTAGTTAATAAAGCCAAGATGTAGATTAAGGGCATCATTCTTCATCACCTTTAATTATTTTCAATATTTTCACGACTTTCTTATCTTTAATTTTATAATAAACGCTTTTTCCTTCTCTTCTTGATTCAACGATTCCTAAACTTTCGAGTTTGGCTAGTTGGATTGAGATCGTCGGTTGCGTCCTATTAACATGGCTTGCTATTTCGCAAACGCATTTTTCTCCATTGAGGAGAAGTTCAACTATCTTTAAGCGAGTTTCGTCGGATAATGCCTTGAATATTTTTAGTGATTCTTTCATATTTACATATTGATAGGTGTCAATATAATATATAGTTTATGGTTTATGATTTTGTTAACTTATTGTTGGCATAATAACCTATCAGCTTAGGAGTGCTATGCAAGATTTCACAAACCTAACTTATGACAATATTTATGAATTATATACGAAGGTACAAACCATGCTGGAAACCAGTAAATTATCGATGATAGAATAAACGGCATGATAGCATCCATGCTGATTTCGAGTGCATAAAAGTTTTGAACCCATTCAGGTCTCATAAAAGTAAATTCACAAATCTGTCCGAATACTAGCGATAACAGGCCCATTTTTCTCGGTCTATAGCTTTTATAAAAAAATATAAGAGTACCGAAGAAGCTGAAAATCGAGAAAAAAATTATTATTCCTCTAATGTCTAATGCTTCGGGTATCCATAGGATCAGTCTTAAAACTATTTCCAACGATAGATTTATCGATAAAGCAAACAAAAAGAAAAGTGCGTAGATTTTCAGGAATTTGATAATTCCATCTTTTCTCATAATCAAGTATTGTTTTGAAAGTTTAATATTTTTTCCAAAATTGAGGCTGATACAAAGTTTTGGCTATCACTCATTCATTGGGAAAGCATGAAGCGAGATAAAACTCGATAATTTTTTATCCCGCCAACATAAGTTAACGAGATAAGATTTAATTTTTTAAGTCAAGATAAAATAATCTATAGGTGGTGGATTTCGAGGAAAGATGGCTTGTTAGTGCAGCTTTGCCTTACGTAAACAACATTCCGCATGTAGGTAATATAGCGGGCTCTCACTTACCCGCCGATATTTTCGCTCGCTTCTTAAGACTATTTGGAAAAAAAGTGGTCTTTGTTGGTGGCACTGATGAGCACGGCTCTCCTACAGAAGTTGCGGCTTTTAAAGCAGGTCTAAGCCCAAAAGAGCTATGCGATAAGCTCTTTAAGGTTCATAAAAAAATCTATGAGTGGCTTGGAATAAGCTATGACAATTTTTCACGAACTTCCAATCAAACAAACCATGAACTAACTACTCAAATTTTTCTCAAGCTTTTTAGAAAGGGCTATATAACCAAGAAAAAAATTCTTTTGCCCTATTGCGAGATCGATAAGAGATTCTTGCCTGACCGCTGGGTAGAAGGAACCTGCCCCTTTTGCGGTTATGAAACTGCGAGAGGAGACCAATGCGAAGCTTGTGCTCGCTTGCTAGAACCTTCTCAGCTTAAAAATCCTTACTGCATAATTTGCAAGAATAAGCCGGTATTCAAGGAAGTTGAGCACTTGTTCTTGAACTTAAAAAAGTTTGAGAAAAAGCTTAAAAAATGGATTGAAGCCAATAAACACTGGAAAGCAAATGTTAGAAATTTTGCTCTTGCGTGGATTAAAGAAGGTTTGAAGGAGAGATGCATAACTCGAGATTTAAAGTGGGGGATAAAAGTTCCTTTAGAAGGTTTTGAAAACAAGGTTTTCTATTGTTGGTTTGATGCCCCTATTGGTTATATTTCTTCTACCATAGAATGGGCAAGGAAAATAGGAAGACCAGAGAAATGGAAAGAGTTTTGGCAGGATGAAAATTCAAAAATTTATCATTTTATAGGGAAGGATAACATTCCATTCCACACAATAATCTGGCCTGCAGTGTTAATGGGTACAGAAGAATATAATTTGCCTTACCAAGTTGTTGGATTAGAGTTTTTGAACTACGAAGGTAGAAAAATTTCAAAAAGTAAAAACTGGGGAGTTTTTTTGGATGTAGAAGACGATAGGGTAATAGTTAGGATTGGAGAAAAAGTTGTTGATATCAATCCAGATTTTCTAAGGTTTTATTTGGCTTTTATCTTACCTGAAACAAAAGATTCGAATTTTATCTTAAAAGATTTTGAAGATAGGGTTAATGCTGAACTGATAGGAAATTTTGGTAATTTTGCCTTAAGGGTTTTAAGTTTCATAAAATCCAATTTTAACTCTATTGTCCCAGAACCAGAAAATTATGGTAAAAAAGAAAAAGAACTCATAAAGAAAATAACTGAAACAAAGGATTCAGTTAAAAACTCAATTCTTGAGCTTAAGTTCAGAGAAACTTTAAAGAGGATTTTAGAATTAAGCAAAGCAGGGAATCAGTATTTCCAAGCAAAAAAGCCGTGGGAAACTTTAAAGCAAGATCCGGCTGATTGTAGAACAGCTTTGTATATTTCAATAAATTTACTTAGGGCTTTGGCAATACTCTTCGCTCCCTTCATTCCTTTTGCGTGCGAGAAACTTTGGAAACAGTTGAATCTGCCGGGTTTAGTTCATGAACAAATTTTTGATAATTTGAATAAATTTGAAATTAAGCCTGGGCATAAAATCGGTGAAATTGAGCCTTTATTCAAAAAACTGGAGGTGAGCTAATGGAAATAAGCTTCGAAGATTTTAAAAAACTTGACTTGAGAGTTGGCAAGGTTATAGAGGCTGAAAGAATAGAAGGAACAGAAAATTTAATTAAGCTAGTGGTTAACTTTGGTAGCGAAAAAAGGCAGGCAGTTTCAGGAATAGCTAGATGGTACAAGCCAGAAGATTTAATTGGGAAAAAGTATGTTTTTATCCTTAACTTGGAGAAAAGAAAATTTTTTGGGGTGGAGAGTCAATGCATGATCCTAGCTGCTGAAGATAGTAAAGGAAATGTTGTTTTAATTAAACCGGAGAAAGATGTAGAAGAGGGGAGTAAAGTTAGTTAAATTTGAAAAAGTAATTAGTAATTATGAAAAAAGTTAGAGATTTCATGAACCCTAAAGTGATTTACTTTTCTCCTGAAGACTCTATATTCGAAGTTGCAAAGGTTTTTTCAGAAAAGGATATTTCTGGAGCGCCGGTAGTAGAGGATAACAAAGTTGTTGGGATAATAAGCATTTCAGACATAGTTAAGTTCATGGGCTTAAAGCTGGATCATTCAAAGTCTATAATAGATAATCCGCTTTCTCTAAGCATGGCAATCCTAAACCTGATAAAGCTGGGAAAAGATTACTTAAGCTTTAAGAAAGAGCTTGAAAAGATTTCCTCGACTAAGGTTAAGGATGTTATGTCAAAAAAAGTTATTTCTATAGACCCTGATGCAAGCTTAATAGAAGCTGCTACTCTAATGGCTAAGAATGATGTTAACAGGTTGCCAGTAATAGATAAAGAAGGTAAGCTAGTTGGGATAATTGCAAGGGAAGATTTGGTCAGGAGTTTATTAGTCTAATACCTACTCTCTTTTTCAAACTTACAAATCAGAACATGATCATGAAAGTTTGAATAAATTTTCTTTCCGCAATAAGGGCAAATACCTTCGGGCTCAGGAAGCTTCTCAGGCATGCCAATCCCTCATTCTAGCTAAAAATAAAAATTGAAGTTTTCAGATTTAAAAATTTTTAACCTGTGTAAGTATTAATTTTGTCGATTTGTTTGCTTATGTAATCAATTATTTCTTTAGGGTCAATAACACATGCCACCCAGTTTTCATATGCTTCCTCAACTTTCCAAGGAAAGAAGAAGGAGTATTGAATACCATTTTTAATGTAAATCAAGCCTAATCCTCCTTTTAAAGAACGAACCGATATTCTTCCACCAATTTTCATTTTTCTAAGTTCTTTGTTTAACATTTCTTCCAGCTTTTTGGAAATATACATCGTTTATGATTAAGGAATTAAAGTTTAAGAAATTTTATGTTATACATATAACATAAGAACTTTAAAACCTAAATTTTTTGAGTAAACAATAAGTATATGAGTGAGGAACTCAATGAAATCCTTGGTAAATATTTTTTGAAGAGAGCCAAAGAAATCGTTTTAAGAGCATGCAATGCTGGAGTTGTTTATCCTGCTAATGAATTTGAAAGAGTAATATGTAAAGCTCTTCAGGATGAAGGAATTTTTAGCCATAAAAAGTATGAGCTAACAGAGAAATTAGATTCGAAGAGGATGGAAAAAACTTGAATGCTATTTTAGGCTTTTTACTTTTCTTCAACTAAAACAGCATTTACTACTCCATTTTGAGAAGGCCTAGAAGTTACCTTCGCCAATCCAATTTCAGTTCTAATTATACAACCTTTAGTAATTATCCCGTGTCTTACGAAATGTGGATTTGCAGGATTTTTTTCTACTCCAAGTATTTTAACTTTCTTAACCTTGTTAGTTTTCTTATCCAAAACATTAGCAAATTCTACAGAAAGAGCCTTAACCTTAATTCCACCCCCTTTCACTCTCTCTATTCTTCTTTTTTCTTTTCCTACCTTAGTATGAACAGGATATCTTCCCAATTCATACTTCCTCTTCTTCCTAGCAAGTTTTATTTTTCCTCCAGTCGGCTTCTTTCCTTTTTCTCCATGCCAGATTGCCATGCTATCACTTTATATATAAATTAGGGGCAATTTAAAGTTCAATATTTTTAAATTCCCTCTCCTTTCCAATTCCTTAAAATTTTTATTTCTAACTATATCTTTAAAAACTTTTCTCGATTCCTTCGGCAAATAAAGGGAAGCTTCCTCTATCTTTCCTTCATACAAAAGCTTTCTAATTTCAGAACTTCTGATGACCCTTTGACCTAAAGGATAATAAACTGGATTTAGGCCTAGCATTATCATGGGAAAGAGTTCTGAGTAATCTCTTGTAACAACCCTATTTCCCAAGGATAAAATTTCCTTTCTTTTGGAGTAAAACACATTCAAAGGATTTTTTCTAATCTCTTCTAATTCGATTTCAAGCTTGTAAGTTTTTATTCCCACCAACTCAAACATTCTTGAAATTTCCTTAAAGGAAAAAGGAAGGTCTTTAGCTAAAATTTCTTTTCCATTCAAAGCATAAGTAAAAACTACTGGTCTTGCTTTACTTAGCTTGATTATTTCATAATGTTGCAAGTGCGGGGGCTGAAACCTTCCTAGCAACAAAGCTTTTTCTTTTTTCACGCAAGATTTTTAAAAGATTTAAATATAAATTTTTATAAATCCAATTATCAAGTGAAAATATGAGTGAAAGACCGATCGATGCTTTAGACAAAGCAAAGGGAAAGAAAGTTTTGGTAAAGCTAAAAAATGGAGAGGAGATAACAGGGATTCTGAGAGCTTTAGATTTGCATTTAAATTTATGGCTTGACGAAGCAGAAATTCAGAGAAGCGAAAATAAATTAAAAGTTGGAACTATTTTGATCAGAGGAGATACAATAGTCTATGCTTCTCCTGTTCAGATTTAAATATTTTAAGCTCTTTAAATTAAATTTGTGAGTTCAGAAGCGATAGAATCGAGGATAATAAGTCTTGCTGAACAAACCATCAAGGCTGCAGATGAGTTAAACGCCATACGGAATGATTTATTGAGTATATGTTCTTTGCTCGGAAAAGACCCTAAGCTAAAAATTCTTACTCAGAAAATCGAAGAGGATAAGCTTTACTTTGAAGAAAAGGAAATAGAAATAGAGGATGAGTCTGGTCTGTCTAAGAGTTATCTTAGGCTGGAGATAGGGACTGAAAGATGGTTCTCTCTTTCTCCTCATTTCAAGCCTTCTCTATGCTTTAGGTCTTCGATCATCTACAAAGCTAGACCATCAGACCCATTCGTTTCTCTTTTCCTTGAAGGATGCAAGTTTAGTCCTTTTAAGAAATATGAGGAATTGAATGGTTTTTGCTCAAAATATAATCTAAAGATAGATTCTGGGAAAAAAGAAATTAAGTTTAATAGTCTTAAAAATGTGAAGGGAATCTTAAAGTCAAGCAGAAACCAGGAAGAGAAGATATCGATGAAGTTAAAAAGGGAAGGTGTTTATAAGAGCTATGAGATTAACGAGTACGAAGTACCAATTCGCTATTCCTCTCAACTAGACCTTTCAAATTCTTTCACACGCTTCAACCTTCAATGCCAACTTTACCTTTATGGCAATTCATTCGTCCTACCTAAACAAGAAAAAAATCTGTTGAAAGATTTTCTTCGTCTATTTAAAAACTGAGTGAATACTTAAATACTTAATCTTAACTAAAATTTAATTTAATGGAAAGAACAGAGGCTTTGAAGCTAATAAAGGAAAATGTAAGGAAAGAAAATTTGATAAAGCATATGCTTGCCGTTGAAGCTATAATGAAAAATCTTGCAAAATATTTGAATGAGGATGAGGAAAAATGGGGTTTGGTTGGTTTATTGCATGACATAGATTTTGAAAAAACAGAGAACAATCCTTCTCAACATGGTGTTTTAGCTGAAGCGATTCTTTCTGGTAAGGTTGATGAAGAAATAGTAAGAGCCATCAAATCTCATAACTTTGAGTATACAAAGGTTGAACCAAAAAGTAAGCTTGAGTATGCATTAATAGCTGCTGATTCAATCTCCGGCTTGATAGTTGCTTGCGCTTTGGTCATGCCCTCTAAAAAATTAGAAGATGTTAGGGTAGAAACTGTTTCAAAAAAGTTTAAACAAAAGGATTTTGCAAGAAGATGTAGTAGGGAAGGAATTTTATTTTGCGAAAAACTGGGAATGGAAAAAGAAAAATTTTTCGAAATAGCTTTGGAAGCCTTGAAAGGAATAGCTAACGAGCTAGGACTTTAATTTCTTCCTAAAACTTTAAATAATATTAGGGTTAAACAAAAGTTATCAAGGTGTGAAGTATGGGAAAGAGAATAATTGCAAGGGCAAGGGGAAAGGGAGGTCCAAGGTATAGAGCACCTAGCCATAGATATAGAGGTAAGGTTGAATATTTACCCATTACTGGAATTGTTGGAAAGGTTGAAGATATAGTTCATGATCCTGGAAGAAGTGCTCCTGTTGCCATAGTTAAGTTTGAAGATGGAAGAGAAGTTTTGCACATAGCTAGTGAAGGTCTGAAGGTTGGGGATGCGATAATTTACGGTGGAGAGCCAAAAATCGGGAATGTTCTGCCTTTAGAAAAAATTCCTGAAGGTACGAAAATATTTGCTGTTGAGACTTATCCTGGTTCTGGTCCTAAACTTTGCAGAGCTTCTGGAACTTATGCGATAGTTGTAGGAAAAAGCGAAGGAAAGGTCAAGGTTCAATTTCCTTCGGGTAAAATAGTTGAATTAGATGCAAAATGTAGAGCTACTATAGGAGTGCCAGCAGGAGGAGGAAGAATAGAAAAACCATGGGTAAAAGCTGGTAAGAAATATCATGCGATGCACGCAAGAGGAAAGTTATATCCAAGAACTAAGGGAGTAGTAATGAATCCTGTTGACCATCCTTTTGGAGGAAAAAGTCATAGACCAAGACCTAGCAGAGGAGTTTCAAGACATGCCCCTCCAGGAGCTAAAGTTGGAAGTATAGCTGCAAGGAGGTTTGGAAAGAAGAAAGGTAGGTAGCTATGGCAAGAGTGTTTAAGTTTAGAGGCTATACGCTCGAAGAATTAAAAAAGATGAGTTTGGATGAATTTGCAAAACTATTGACAGCAAGGGAGAGGAGAACTTTAAAAAGAGGATTGACCGAAAGGCAAAAGAAACTTTTGGAGAAAATAATGAAACATCCTGATAAATTCCACAAAACTCATGATAGAGATATGATTATCTTGCCTCAAATGGTTGGAGCTAAGATTGGTGTTTATACTGGTGGAGGAAAAAAAGGAGATCAAAGCGAAAAATGGGCTACCGTAGTTATCAAGCCAGAGATGATTGGTCATCGCTTAGGGGAATTTGCACCTACTTGCAAAAGAGTTAAGCATTCTGCCCCTGGTGTAGGTGCGACTCGTGGATCAAAGCATGTGTCAATCAAATAGATACTTTATTGGTTTTTCTTAAAGGTGTTACTTTTAACTAAGTGAGCAAAAGCCAATGATAAGCTCTCCTTGCCCCACAATTAGTTAAAAAAGGAAAACTAAAGATTATTAAATATAAAATACCATTAAAAGGAAGTATAAGAGATTTGAAAGGAGAGAGTATGAAGCTGGCTGAAGCAAGGATAGAAAATGCAAGAATCTCTCTAAAGCACTCAATAAGAATTTGCAAAGAGTTGAAAGGGAAAAAGTTGGAGAAAGCAAAGAAGTTTTTAGAGGATTTGATAGACCAAAAAATTAGCTTGGATGGTAAATATTATACGAACGCTGCCAAAAAAATTCTTGAAGTTTTGAAGAATGCAGAAGCTAATGCAAAGAATAAAAATTTTGATTTAGAAAGAACTTTTATCAAGCTTGCGAAAGCAGACAAAGGAGAAAAATTTTTAAGACCTCGCTCAAGATGGCGCTTTAGAGGAAGGGAAGCAAAATCAACGCACATTACGATAACCTTGGAGGAAAGGTAATGATAGAGAAAATTTTTGTGAAGGAAGGAATAAAGAAGGCTGATGTAGAGGAATTTCTAGCCAAAAAGTTCGAAAAAGCTGGCTACAGCCATACGGAAATTTCAAGAACTCCTCTGGGGACTAGAATTGTAGTTTATGCTCATAGACCTGGGATAGTAGTAGGAAGGTCTGGAAGAAAGATTAGGGAAATTGCTGAAGAAATCAAGCAAAAGTTTGGTTTTGAGAATCCTATGCTGGATGTTAAGGAAGTTGAAAATCCTTTTCTGGACGCAAAAATAGTTGCTCAAAGGATTGCAAGAGCCTTGGAGAGGGGTATCCATTACAAGAAGGTTGCAAATTATTATTTGAATAAGGTTATGGAAGCTGGTGCTATTGGGGTGCAAATAAGGGTTGCTGGAAAGCTTGCAGGCGTGGAAAGGTCAAGGTTCCAAAAATTTAAAAAAGGTTTTATAGTTCATTCGGGCGAGTATTCCGAAACTTTGGTCGATAAAGGTTATGCTCAAGCCATGATCAAGCCTGGAGTGGTAGGAGTTCAGGTTGAAATTATGAAAGAGATGCCGAAAGAGCTGCTCTGGGAGAAAGGCTTGGAGGGAAAAGAATTTAAATCTGGAGAAGAAATAGAAAAACAGGAGGAAGTGAGTGAAGCTACAAGCTAAATTCATTTTTTCTTGATGAGTATGGCTATACTGAAAGCTAGACAGATAAGGGAAATGAAGCTTGAAGAAATAGAAAAGAAAATTTCTGAGTTAAGGTTAGAACTAATGAAGGAAATGGCAAACGTTAAGATGAGAAGACCGATTAAGAATCCTGGAAAGATAAGGGAGCTAAAGAGAACCATTGCTAGGTTGTTAACTATTAAAAAAGAAAAAATGAGAGAGGGTAAGAAGTAAAAATGCCTGCCGTATGTCCAAAGTGTGGGTTGCCCTTAGAATTGTGCATCTGTAAGACTATAGAGAGAGAAGCAGAGAAGATAAAGGTGTACGTGGAAAAAAGAAGATTCGGGAAACCAACTACAATAATAGAAGGAATAAGAGAGAATCCTAAAGAAATAGTTTCTAAGCTTAAATCAAAGCTCGCATGCGGAGGTACTTTCAAGAAAGGGCATATAGAGTTGCAAGGTGACCATAGGAGTAAAATTAAAGAAATCCTAGTCAAGCTTGGGTATAACGAAGAGCAAATAGAAATAATTTAAGGGTTTTTCAACAAATTTCAGTATATGCCAATAACACCAAAAAATCTAGTAAGACATGAATTGATAGGCTTAGAAGTAAAGATAAAGGATTCTACTGATCCTACGCTTAAAAATTTGAAGGGTAGAATAGTAGACGAAACTTATAACACTTTTAAGATTGAAGTTAAGGGAAAAGAAAAAATTATTCCTAAAAAGAATTGTATATTTATATTTATCTTGCCTAATAAAACAAAAGTACAAGTTGATGGAAAATTGCTCGTAGCAAGGCCTGAAGATAGGATAAAGAAAAAATTTCCAAGGTGGTAGGATGGAAGTAAAAATTTCGAAAGCCATAGAGAAGCAAATAAGAGATTATATAGAGGAGAAATTAGGGCTAGAGGTAAAAAAGGTTGAAATAAAAGGATCTCCTTTAGTAGTTTCTATCTCATATGATAATTCAGAAATAATATATCCCTTACCAATAGTAATGAACGAAACTCATAAAAGTAGCGAATCTCCCGTCAACTCTCGGAAAATAATATACACAGAAACTGAAATATACGTTTCTCTTCAAGAGATTTTAAAGAAAATGGGTGAAAAAAAATGAAAAAAAAGAAGGTTAGGGACATAGGCATAGAAGTTAAGCCTCCAGCGAAAGAATGCAACGACCCAAAATGTCCATTTCATGGAAACTTGTCCATAAGAGGAAAGATTTTGGAAGGAGTAGTTGTTTCAGTAAAAGCTCCCAAGACTGCGATAATAAGAAGGGATTACTTGCACTACGTTCCAAAGTATGAGAGATATGAAAAAAGAGGGTCGAGAATAGTAGCCTATAATCCTGAATGCATTTCAGCTAAGGAAGGGGATAGGGTTAAGATTGCTGAATGCAGACCCTTGAGCAAGACAAAGCATTTTGTTGTGGTTGAAATTTTAGAGAGGGAAGAGAAATGAAAGCAGTAAGAGCAAAGGTTACAAAAGCTTTACCTGTAGGAAGTTTTATCAATTGTGCAGATAATACTGGAGCGAAGCTTTTAGAAATAATTTCTGTTTTTGGTTATAAGGGAAAGAGGAGAAGGAGAGCTGCTGCTGGAGTCGGGGATATGGTTAAAGTTACGGTTAAGGAAGGGGATGTAAAATTGAGAAAGCAGCTATTCAATGCTGTTATAATAAGGCAAAGGGCTGAATACAGAAGGCCTAATGGCTTGAGGATTAAGTTTGAGGATAATGCTGCAGTGCTAGTCGATGAAAGAGGAGAGCCAAAAGGTTCTCAGATTAAAGGGCCGGTTGCGAAGGAAGCTGTTGAAAGATTTCCTGGAATAGGAAAGATTGCATCGATAGTGGTTTAGGTGAAGAATATGAAGAGACCAAAATCTAAGAAACCAAAGAAGCAAAGAAAATTTTTGTACCAAGCACCTTTGCATTTAAGGAGAAAGATGCTTGCAGCTCATCTATCGAAAGAATTGAGAGAAAAGTATAAAACCAGAAGCTTGCCAGTCAGAAAAGGTGATGAAATAGAAGTGATGAGGGGTGAATATAAGGGAAGGAAGGGAAAGATTATAAGAGTTGATACAAAAAAGTACAAAGTTTACGTAGAAGGAATAACTAGAAAAAGAACAGACGGAACCGAAAGGCTAGTTCCGATTCATCCTTCGAATCTAAGAATAATAAATTTAAACCTTGAGGATAAAAGAAGAGTTAAAATACTAGAGAGGAGAGGCTATGGTAAAGAAGCTTAAAAGGTTATTAGCTCCCGAATTCTGGAGATTGCCAAAAAAGCTTGCAAAGTTTGTAGTCTCTCCAAGGCCAGGACCGCATAAAAAGTTTGAATGCATTCCGCTGCTAGTAATAGTTAGAGATATCTTGAAACTTGCTGAAACTGGAAAAGAAGCAAAAAAGATTATAAAGAGAGGAGAAATTTTGGTCGATGGAAGACCAAGGAGGGATCATGCCTATCCTGCAGGCTTGATGGATGTTATCGCAATACCGAAAATAGAAAAATATTTCAGGATTTTGGTTGGGAAGAAAGGCTTAGTGCTGCAGGAAATTCCGAAGAAGGAAAGTAAGGTGAAGATTTGTAGGATAGATGATAAAACTTATGTGAAAGGAGGAAAGCTTCAGTTAAACTTGCACGACGGAAGAAATATTTTAGTTGAGAAAGATGAGTATAAAAGCGGAGACTCTCTTTTGATTGAGCTGCCTTCTCAGAAAATCTTGAAACATATTAAATTCGAGAAGGGGGCATTAGCTTTGCTCGTTAAAGGAGAGAATGCAGGAAAAATTGCTAAAATTAAGAGGATAGTTAAGAGGAGGGCTTTGAGAGAGTCAAGTAAGATTGTTTGCGAGTTAGAAGGAAAAGAATTGGAAATCAGAAAAGATTATGTGATCGTGGTTGGGAAGGAAAAGCCTTTGATTGAAATAGGTGCCTAAAATGCAAAATCCTATGAGGCAAATAAGAATAGAAAAGGTTGTTTTGAATATAGGGTGTGGAGGAGATTTGCAAAAAGTAGAGAAGGCAGAAAAGCTCTTGAAATACTTGACTGGAAGAGAAAAAGTTCTAATAACCAAATCGAAAAGAAGGTCAACTTTTGGCATCGCTAAAGGCAAGCCAATAGGAGTAAAAGTTACTTTAAGGAAGAAAAAAGCTTTGGAATTTCTTAAAAAAGCTTTTGCAGCAATAGACAATAAGTTAAAAGCTTCATGGTTTGACGAAGAAGGAAATTTCAGCTTTGGAATAAAAGAATATATAGATTTACCTGGAGTAAAATATAAGCCAGAAATAGGGATGTTGGGCATGGATGTTTGCGTGACTCTTGAGAGACCTGGATTTAGAATAAAAAGGAGAAAAGTTCAAAAAAGAAAAATACCTAAGGAGCATAGAATTAGTAAGGAAGAAGCTATAGAATGGGTTAAAAAAACTTTTGGTGTTGAGGTTGAGGGTTGAAGAGATAGGTAAGCTAGTAGGAGTAATTTTAAGGAAAGCTGAATTACAAAAGAATTTTAAGAAGGTTTATTTACAAGCTATGAGAAAGATTTTTGAGATAGAGGCTTTTGGGGAGCTGGATGAGATAGATTTTCTTCAAATTTTTGGTGATGTAGGTGGTTAGGAAGCGAAGGGATGTAATCAAATGCAGGAGATGCGGTAAAACTAGAGGGGTTATTAGGAAGTATGGTTTGTACTATTGTAGGCAATGCTTTAGGGAGATTGCTAAAAAGATTGGATTTAAGAAGTATAGTTAAAGCTATCCCATCTTCTTGAAAATTAGTGCAACCATAAAAACAATTATCGAGGCCATTAAAAAATTGGTGAAAAATCCTAAGCTCGAGACAACGATGCCGGCAAGAAAACTACCTATGATAAAGCCGATTGAACGGAAGAAATTGTTAAGGCCTATTTCCCCTTTAGCAACCCTAAGGATGTTGGAGTTTGAAAGGATTAGTATGTGGGCCCATGTAAACCCATCTACTAAGAAGAAAGTAAAGAACAAGAAGTAAATGAATGGATAGAAAAGAAGAAATGGTATGCCAACCACTAGAAACATTAATCCACGCAAGGCATACATGCACTTCAGAGTTTTTTCCAGATTTTTCGTTTTACTAGCCTTAGAGTAAAAGATTGCAGCGACAACAGAACTCAGTAAACTAAACATAAACACTAGGCTATCGCTCAAACCATTTTGCTTTTGGAAATTTATGATTTGGGAGCTAACCAATCCAAAAGAAATAAAGAGTAAAAGAAAAGAGAGATGGAAGTAAATATGGGTTTTGGGTAAACCTATTTTTACTATAGGATGGGTTAGAGAGAGCGGTCCTTTGACTACAGCCCCAAGCCCTCTGAAAAAATGATGAACGACAAACTCCTCTTCTTTTAATATAAATTCTACCCCCCTTTCTACCATGGGCAACAATCCTAGTTCTTCTTCCTTAATCTTTTCCTTGAATTTTACGAGAAGCTTTCTTTCAAGAGATGGAACTATCAGAAGAATCGAGAGAAGTGAAAGAATTCCTAGGATCAGGAAAATTGTTCTTAAATTTAAAAAGCTTGTGAGCAAAGTTCCGAGCACAAGCCCAGCAACCCATGCCCATCCTCCTACCTCTTCAAACCTTCCAATCATTTTATCCATCCCTTTTTTAGTCTTAGAAATCATGAAAAGGCCAGCAAAGTAAGTTGAGGCAGTTACGAAGGAGAAGAAAAATGCTGAGATTAAAATCAGGAGGAAATCCTGTGAAAAATAAAGAATTAAAGAAGGGAAGATTAAACCTAGGTATCCTAGGAGATAGAAACCCAATTTATTCTTCGCTCTGTTTATTAAATAGCTCCATAGGAGCGAGCCAATCAGCCCACCTAGGGTTAGAGTAGCTACTGTGAGAGAAACCTCTTCTGCCCTTCCTCCAACATCGATAACATAAAGGATGATTAGAGTGCTCATTATCGCCATTACTAGCTTGTAAGGGATTATCGATATAAGCCATCTTGGCTTTAAAGAAAGAGGATTGTGCATAGAATCAAGCCATTCATTTCCTCTTTTTCTTCTGCTTTTTAACCAAATCTTTAACCAAATTTCCAATCTCCTTCTTGTAGGCAAAACCCACTCCTATCCCGATTATTAGAGAAAGAGTTATCACAAAACCTGCAAGGGCTATTTTAAGTAACTCAATTAAAATGCTTACGTCGAACCCTATGTTTTGCAAAGTTATGATGAGCACTAGGTAAGCTATTAGGTATTTAGCTGCAGACCCTAATTCTTTCCTATAAGCATAATCCGATTTCATAATCTCTTGCTTAATTATTTCTCCCAAGAGAAAACCTAGGATAAAGATGATTATCGATGCAAATATTCTAGGCAGATACTCTATTAGCATGCTGAAGAATGAAGTTAGAATAGGAAGGTTGATGAAGAGAATTGCCTGAGCTAAGAAGAGAATGTACACATACCACTTTGCCATTAAAGAAATGAGTCTTGAAATTTCTAATTTGTAAATGGCTCCTGTTAGCTTTTTCCTCTTAAGCCAGCCTTCTAAGTTTAAAAATTTTCTAAAAAGAATGTAGACTAACCTTTCTATTATTCTTCCTACAGCATAGCCGACCAGCAAAATTATTAATGCTGAAAAGTAGTTTGGTAAGTTTGCAAAAAATTTTCTCCACACTTCTGTCAAGGAAATGAGGATAGCTTGGTAGATTGAAGCAAAATACCTCTCCCAAGCCATCTTAATTTAATTTTTCTCTAAAAGAACTTTTAAAAATTTATCAGAGTTTTCATTTTGTTAAGAAATCGGTCCTAGAATTCCATATAGAAAAATATTTATACAAATTATTTCAAAATAATAAAATATAGTCTTAAGAGGTATAAATATAAACATCGAGATAAACTTCGAGAAAGATCAAACGGAACTAGCAAGAGGGATAAGAAGGCTTTTAAACTGTTCAGTAAGTATAACTGAAAGAGAAGGAGAGAGTTATTTTAGAAAAGAAAATAGAGTTATTAAAGGAAGATGGTTTGCACTAGAATTCTTAGTTTCAAGGAAAAATTTTGAATTCATCAAAAACCATGTCTTACCTTTTATGGTCCTTTCTCATAAAAAAGAAAAAATCTCCAATTTTCTAAAGAAATATGCCCCCGCCGGGATTTGAATCCCCGAATATAGAGTTACACTCTATATTTCCCGGGTCGCTGGCTTTCATCTTGGAATCAAACCTTTCGAACTCAATCGAAAGGCCAGCATCCTTGGCCGGACTAGACGACGGGGGCACTTTATATATTTTTAACCCCATGATTTAAAAAAGTTTAATTCTTGAGGAGAATTCATCCTTCTACTCCAACTTCCTTTGCCACGATTTTCCAAATCTCTTCATGATTCTCGCTTATATCTCTTGATCCATCTATGACATACCATTTAGTTTCTTTATCCGTTTCAGCAAGCTTCAAATAAGTTTCCCTAATCTTTTCCAAATTCTCCTTTTCTCTTTCAAGCCTTGAAATGATTTCTTGCTTGGTAAAATCTTCGATGCTGGATTGCATAACTCTCTTAACGCTCATCTCAACCGGAACATCGATTAGAATAACCAAATCCGGCTTAATTATGGGTTTTTCAATTTCGATTAGCCATTCTAAAGGAACTCCTTTTACACTTTGATAAGCAAAATTGCTGTAGCAATACCTATCTGCTAAAATTACTTTCCCTTCTCCCAAAAATTTCCTTATTCTTTCTTGATGTCTTGCCCTATCTGCAGCGAACAATAAGCTTTGAGTAAACGGGTCTAAATCAATCCTTTTAGTCAACCTTGCAATTTCTTCCTCATAATCAGGGAAGCTTAAAATTACAACATCTTTTCCCTTAGCTTTCAACCTATCAGCTAAAAGCTTTATATGAGTTTTTTTCCCAGAGCCTGTAATGCCTTCAAATACAATAAACTTACCCTGCATGCCAAAAGGAATTGGAATTTGTTATTTAAAAATGTTTGGGTTGTTAAAGAAAGGATTGTTAAAATTAGTAAAAGGTTAAAATTTTTCTTTCCCTTAACTTCATGAAAATTAAAACTCCTAGAATTACCCCGATAATATCAGCCATCCAGTCAAACAAGCTAAAAGTTCTGAACGGAACAAAGTATTGGTGTATTTCATCGCTTAAGCCATAAGCCATTCCAACAAGAGTTGAAGCTTTAAAATTCCTACTTGCTTTGAAAAGCAAAAGCCCGAGAATCGAATATTCGACTACATGTAAAGAAAATTTGGTTGGGTCAAGCTTATCCACCACTTCTGGAAATTCTAAAGGAAAGGAAGAGAGAATGAAAATTAGACACATGTAAGCTAAAACTAGAACCCAACTATTGATTTTCATCAAATTTTTCTTCGATTTTTTAAGTTAAATTTTTTAAAAGCCTAAGCCAATAGAAATTTATGGGAGTTTTTGAGTATAAGGGAATAAAAATCGAATGGTTAGGACACGCTTCCTTTAAAATCTCCGACAAGCTAGTAATCTACATAGACCCTTACGTTTTGCCAGCCGAACCAGAAAAGGCTGACCTAATCTTTGTAACTCACGAGCATTACGACCATTGCGCAGTCGATAACATCAAAAAGCTTGTAAAAGAGGATACGCAAGTAGTGATAACCGAAGATTGCATAGCAAAGCTTAGCGGACTAAAAACTTTTCCCGTAGTTCCAGGAAAGAGCTATGAAATTAAGGGAATCAAGTTTGAAACAGTCCCTGCTTATAATCTAAACAAAGCTTTCCATACGAAGGCAAGCAATTGGGTTGGCTATATAATTGAAATCGATGGAGTAAGGATTTACCATGCTGGCGACACTGATTTTATTCCAGAGATGAAAGAATTGAAAGTAGACATAGCTTTAATGCCAGTCGGAGGAACTTATACCATGAACGCTGAAGAAGCAGCGGAGGCTGTGAATTCCTTCAAGCCAAAAGTTGCCATTCCCATGCACTATGGCAAAATAGTGGGAAGTAAGGCTGATGCAGAAAAGTTTAAGGAATTGGTTAAGGAAGCAGAAGTAGTCATCCTCTAGCTTCAATTTCTTTTATTTTTTCGTAGGCCTGACCAAGAGTTTTCACGCTAAAATCAGGTTCAACTTCCTCTTTATCCTTTAAGTAAAGATGAGAATGCTCCTTTCTTTTTATGTAAATAGTTTTCATTCCAACTTTTTTAGCAGTTTCAATTCCTCTATCCAACCTATTATCGATGACCACAAAATTCTTCGCCGGTTCCTTTAACTTGTTTAAAATTTGTTTGAAATATTTTTCTTCGCTTTTTATGCATCCCGTATCATCTTGGGAGAGAATTAGGTCAAAGTATTTTTCTAGACCGAAACGATTGAGTTTCCATTCTAACACAGGCTTGATGGCATCCGAAGCCAGAATTAATCTATGTCCATCTCCCTTAACCCTTGAAAGAAAATCTTTCGCGCCCTTGACAAGCCTTAGATATTTTAGGTTTGCAAGATGCGCTTCTTTCCATGCATCACCCAATTTCAACTCTTCGCTATAAATCCTCCAATCATGCCATTCCTTTCTTCCTTCTAGCTTTTTTCCAATCTTCCAGAACATTTCCCTGGCTCTCTCCTTGGAAACCCCGTACTTTTCCATGATTCTACGAAAGAGAAAATCCAGCACTTTATTCTCAAACCTTACATTGTTTATCAAAACCCCATCGCAATCTACTACTATGTTCATATTTCTTCCTCGCTGTAACATTTTATCCCATTTTTCTTCAAGAGTGCAGTTAGTATACCATCCCCTTCTCTAATTTTTTCGTTAATATAAGTTTCCCCACAGCCACATGAGGGGGACCTTTGCTTGAGTATAGCTTCTTTTATTCCCAAACTTTTACAAATTTTTAAAATGAGCTCTGCACTTTTTTAAGATTTTTGGTAAGATCTTTTCCACTTTTGCTTATAATCCTTCCTTTACCTTCTAAAATTTTTGAACCTGGTGCCGTTAAAGTAATGGGCTCTCTTGGTACTGGTAAGCCAGCAAAAACTTCTGGGCAAACTGGGAACAATTCACCCTTTTTAAGCATTTTAAAAATTTTTTGATTAAAGTTAGACTTCCCATCATACTTGCACTTAACTCCAATCAAACAAGCACTAACCAACTTCATATACTATCTCTCTTCCTCAAACTTTAAATTTCTGAGATGAGTGATAAATTTTTCGGGATTTTTGACGGAAAGTATTATTTTTTTCCAATAACCAGATTTTCTCTCTACTTGAACGCATTTCTTATGGTGAGAGAGAAAATATAGAGTTTTTGAGAAAGGATTGAGCCTTAAACCCCATCCAACCCACCAAGGTATTTTATTCACTATTTTTATGCCTTTGATATCAGAAAAGGGGATTTCATATTTATAAGGAAAAAAGCTTACTTCTATTTTACTAGAATAAATTCTAAATCGAAATGGAAACAAAGTATACCACTTGAATTGTTTCTCTTCATAGAGAATTTTGTGCATAACTTTCAATAAAGATTTTTTTGTCTAATGAAGATAAAATTTTTGAGATGGAAACAAAGATTTACCTAACTAGAGATGTGAAAGAATATAGGAAAATTGCTAAAAAACTTGTTAGCAAGGATGATATAGTTTTAGAAGTTGGCTGTGGGTTTGGAAAAACCTCTTCCTTACTTTCAAGGATTGCTAAAAAAGTTATAGGAATAGACAAATCAGAAGAGGTTATAGAGAACGCTAGAAAGCTTGAAAGAAATAATTTGAAATTTTATCTAATAGATGCGAATGAAGTAAGAAAGTTGCTTAAGCTAAGAGAAAAATTTTCTGTGATTTTGTTGGATATAAGTGGAAGCGCAAGACCATGGGAAGTTTTAAGACTTTCTTTAAAGTTAATAAAAGTTTTTAAACCCAAAGCTTTAATAATCAAGAACTGGAAGCTGAAAAGATTTTTTGAAAGAGTAGAAAATTAAATAAAAATTTCTAAGAGTAATTTAAATCATGAAACTGATCTACCCTCCCTTACTTAAAAAAGGAGATACTATAGGCCTTGTTTCACCCTCTGCCGGTCTAGCTGGAAAGTATAAGTATAGGGTTAGGAGAGCTATTAGATGGTTTAATAAGTATGGCTTTAAAGTAAAAATCGGTAAATACTTTTGGAAGACTGGTTATATAGCGGGAGAGCCCGAAGAAAGAGCTGAAGATATTAATAGAATGATTGAGGATAAGGAAGTGAAGTGTATTATTTCTTCCATAGGCGGCAAGAATTCAGTTCAATTGTTGAGATACCTTGATTTTAAAGCTTTTAGAAGAAATCCGAAGATATTCATGGGTTTTTCTGATATAACAGTTTTACACTTGGCATTTTATAAAAAATCGAGAGTTGTAACTTTTTATGGGCCTATGGTCTTAACCCAATTTGGAGAATATCCAGAACCATTTGAATACACTGTAAATTATTTCTTCAAAGCTGTGATGAAAGGTGAAATAGGTAAAGTAAAGACAGTTAACTATACGGATCAATTTCTAGATTGGGGTAGGTATAGGAATAAAGCTAGGGATAGGTTTAGGAAAAATGAGTTTCTCTGGCTTAAAGAAGGTTATGGAAAAGGAAAGCTTGTTGGCGGATGTTTACCAAGTATTTTGAGAGTTGCTGGAACTAAATACTTTCCTTCTTTTAAGAAATCTTTGATATTTCTTGAAACACCAGAAGGTGAAAGACCAGGTAAACCTTATAGTCTCGAAAAAGTCGATTCTAATTTGAGTCAGCTAATGGAAATAGGTGTTTTTGAAAGAACAAGGGGTGTGATATTTGGGATACCCTATCAATATACAGAAGGGATGAAAAAAGAATTCTTTAAGCTCGTGGAGAAGAGATTAAGTGAGTATAATTTTCCTATCTTGGCTAATGTAAACTTTGGACACACAGATCCCATAATAACAATCCCTTACGGAAGCATAGGAGAAATGGATTCTGAAGAAAACAGCTTTCTAATAGAAATAAAAACGAAAGTTAAGTAGTTTCACTTTTATCGAAAATAATTCCTGTCTAAAATGGGCCCGAGGGGATTTGAACCCCCGACCAACTGGTCTCCCTGGGGCTAGGAGATGACGGGCCCATATAATTTTACTAATACCTTATTCTTTTTTAGACCTATAAATTTCCCTCTTGTTACAATACCATTACCAAAACCTATCTTTGAAAAAAGTTTAATATTTCTCTTATTCTTTTTAATGTAAAGCCCGTAAATTTTTGAGGTATTATCTCTCCATATGGATGTTTTTATTCCTAACGATTCATGTAGATTTTTGAGCTGATGAATAATTCTTAAGCTCTTGCTTTTGCCCACAATTTTTCCATCCTTTGCTACGCTACCTTCATCGCACCAAAATGTTCTTAATAGTTCTATTTTCAAATTCTTCGAAAGAAGAGATAAAAATTCCTCTCTGAAACCTGTTTCACTAATAGTGCTAAATGAGATAGCAAAATTGTGTAAAAAATCGAAAACTTTTTTTGAAGAGAATGTTGTTTCGAACCAGTCTATATATTTCCCTTTTCTTTTTATAACAGATGTTGGTAATAACCTGAATGTTTCCCACATGTCTTCTACAAACTTGTTAACTTCCTCTTTTGATGAGTTGGTGTAACGTATTATGTAATCTTTCTTGGACTCGAAAACACTACCATCAAACATACAATGTCCTATTATTCTTTACTAAATTCCTTGTTATCTTAGTAGGAATTTTAACTTTTTTCTTAGGAGTTGTTTTTCTTCTTACACTAACTTTAATATCTTTGCTATACTTGTATGCTGTTGCTGGACTTAAATCTAAAGTTTGAGCTATTTGTTTAAAAGAATTTCCTTGTCTCCTGTATTCCCGAATTTTGCTAATAACACTTTTGTCTATTTTTTTCATCTCCTAGCCCCCTAAGAGCCAGCTGCTCTACCAGGCTGAGCTACGGGCCCTAGTCCTTCAAATATTTTTTAACTTCTTAAATAAAAATTTTAAGCATATGAAATTTAATCTTCTTGCTTCGGATTTTGACGGAACTCTCTTAGACATAAATTCTAGCAGTTGGTTTTTAATTACTTCGGCTCTCGGCTGTGAAAAAGAAGATTCTATCAACGAAGAACTTTTTAAGAAAGGAAAGATAAGCTATGCTGAATGGTCTAGAAGAACTATAGAATTGTACAAGAAATATGGATTGACTAAAAAGAAATTCATTGAATTAGCTTCTTCTCAAAAGCTAGTCGATTCTTGCGTAGAAACTTTAAAAAAGCTTAGAGAAAGAGGACTAAAAACCTGCATAATCTCTGGTGGAATAAAAAATTTTTACGATTATTTTGAGAAAAAAGAAGGTTTAAAAGTAGATTTCCCAAGATTTTGCACCGAACTATTTTTTGATGAAGAGGGTAAGCTAATCGGCGGTACTTATTCGAACTACGATTATGAAGGAAAGATAGAAGTTTTAAAAGAGATTTGTAATATCCTTAAAATCAGCTCTAAAGAAGTTGTCTTCGTAGGAGATAGCGAAAATGACCTACCAATCTTCAAAGTTGTTGGATTAAGCGTAGCAATTAGCCCCAAAAGCAAGAATGTAGAAAGAGAAGCTGACATTATCTTAAATACTTTTTCTGACCTAATTGAAGTCGTAGGATAAGAAAAAGAAACGTTTTTATTTTTAATTCTTAAATTTTTTCTAATGAGTTTGGTAGAGCATGAAAAAGGTTATGAATTGCTCGAAGAAAGCAGGAAAAAAAGAAAAGAATGGAGATCCTATACGAATGTTGATACTTACGAAGGTATAAGATTTCATTTATTTATAGTCCCTTCACTTGGAAAGATCTATTTAACTGCTTATTCCTTACATCCAGGATATAAAAACATTGAAGTATTGCCAATTAGCCTTGAAACTGGTAAAGTAGTGGGTTTTAATCCTCAAGTAGGTTTGCTTTTTTCTGGAATTGAAAAGAGAAATCTAAGAATACTTTCAAAGAAAATCGAAAAAGTAAGGCGAAAGAAGTTTCCAAATTATCATCAACTAGTTAAAATTTTGAAAAAATATTTGAAAGTAGATGAAAGTAAGCTTGAGGAAATTATAAACCTTAATGCTCAAAAAGTTTTGCAAAAATATGTTAATCTGGCTTAAGCACTTTACTTATTATCACTATTGCTACTACCGCAATTACAGAAACTGCAAATGCAGTAAAAAATTGGGCAAACCAAACTTCCTTTATTGGCATTAAATTTTCAATAGTTTCTTTATATCTTTCTATGAAAGATTTAATCGCATCTCTCCAGAGCAGAGCTGCAACGAAAGCAAAAGCTCCTGTTATGAATTGAGCTAGATGCTTTCTAAACTCTTTTTGGAAAGCTGTGAATTCTTTTTTCAGATTTTTGCCGTTTATCATTTTTCTTATTCTTTTCATAATTTTTCAACTCAGAGTTTTTCGATTATTAACTTATTGTTTTTAATTCTTATCTTTAGTTTTTCCCCTCTCCTAAAGGGAAAAGCTGAATCATTTGCTAATGATGCTGGAATGGTTATATAACATGTGCTGGCTTTTTTATGTTTGTATAATTGCGTTGATCCTTCTAGTGCCATATACTATAATTTGAAAGTCAGCTTTAAATACTTTAAAGATTATAGTAATAATTATGGTAATTGAACTTGATATTTCATCTATCGAAGTTAGCAGGAAGGATTTAAAGAAAGGAATAAAACTACCTGCTTTTCTTACTCCTGAGCTTGCTGAAGATATAGGGATCCATATAGGTGATGGTTGTATGAATATCTATCCAAACCCTCATGGGAATGACTACTTTTATAAGTGCTCTGGACATCCACTTGACGATAGAGAATGGTATGATAACTTCATAGTGGGTCTCAAGTTTAAACTATTTGGACTTTCATTAATTCCTAAAAAGTTTTCTGATGGAACTTATGGAATTCAGTTTAGATCGAAAGGAATAATACTTTTTTACAATAAAGTAATAGGAATACCACTTGGGAAAAAGACGAATATAGCAGATATGCCATTAATAATTAAGAATTCTGATAAAAAGTTTAAAATAAGCTTTTTAAGAGGGTTATTCGATGCAGATTTTACATTAACCTTTAAGAGAAAGTATAAAGATGTTCACTATTATCCTGTTATAAAATGCGGATTCTCGAGTGAAAGATTAACAGTCTCTCTTTGCAAATTATTGAAAGAACTAGACTTTAACTTTTCTTGGAGAATTTCTAGTGAGCATGACAGGAGAACAGGGAAGGTTTATAAAGTCTATGAAATATACATCTCAGGTAAGAAGATGGTAAATCGATGGTTTTCTCTCATAGGCTCTCACAATCCAAAACATTTAACAAAATTTAAAATTTGGAAGAAATTTGGTTTCTGCCCACCTAATACAAACCTAAAAATAAGGACTTCCATCCTAAACGGAGAAATAGACTCCCTCAGTTTAGAGAATGGGCGGGGCCGGATTTGAACCGGCGACCTTCCGGTTTCCAATGAGTTATCAGCCGGACGCTCCAACCAGGCTAAGCTACCCGCCCATAAACATATTATTGATTTTACCGAAGATTTAAGTTTTTACCGGAAATTTACTCGAGTTAATTTTAAATAGCCTCTTTCTATCTTGTTAATTGATAGCATGAAAAAAGTAGGTATAACTGAGTTACCCTTGCACTACGGAAAAGCTCCTTATTGGTTAATAATCAGGATGAGAAGGCTTGCTGAGAAGATAATTACTCTAATCATTCGAGAATATGGATATGAAGAATTATTCAAAAGGTTGGCAAATCCTTTCTGGTTCCAGGCTTTAAGCTGCGTGCTAGGCTATGACTGGCATTCGAGTGGAACTACAACAGTAACAACAGCCGTAATAAAAGCTATTGCCAGGCCTGAAGAGCTTGGTTTTGCTGTAGCAGGTGGGAAGGGTAAAGTTTCAAGGAAGACTCCCGAAGAAATAGAAAAGATTTCTGAAATTTTTAACCTTTCGACTAAGAAAACTGAAAAGCTGGTTTATGCGAGCAGGGTGGCTGCAAAGGTTGATAACTCCCTAATCCAAGCTGGTTATCCCTTGTACCATCATGCATTCTTCTTTACCGAAAAAGGAAAATGGGTGGTAATTCAGCAAGGGATGAGCGTAGAAGACCAGACTGCAAGAAGGTACCATTGGATCAGCGAGAAGGTTAAATCTTTCGTTGAAGAGCCGCATGCAGCAATCTGTTGCGATGTAAAGAAGAAGGATGTTTTGGATATGACGGCTAAGCAAAGCGAGGAGGCAAGGAAAATATGCGTCGATTTGGTTAAGGAAGGAATAAGAAGGATTAGGAATGATTTGCTTTCTTTAAAACCAATCTACCAAAAAAGCTTGAGAGAATTTTTACCAGGGAAGATTAAAGAAGAATTTAAAGTTTATGCTTTGAAGATGCCTAAGAATGTAAACTGGAATGCTTTGAAAGAAGCCTATGATTTTCAACCGAAGGATTATGAAGAGTTAATTGGCTTGAAAGGAATAGGGCCAGCTACGATTAGAGGTTTAGCTTTGGTTTCTGAGATAATCTATGGCTCTCCTCCCTCTTGGAGAGATCCAGTAAAATATTCTTTCGCTTATGGAGGCAAGGATGGTGTCCCTAGGCCTGTCGATAGAAGGGCCATGGATGAATCGATAAAGTTTTTGGACGAAGTAATAAAAGAGGCTGAGTTAAAGAAAAAGGAAAAGCTAGAAGCTTTAAAGAGGCTTAGAGCATTAGTACCTAAGACTAAAGAGTATTGAAATCGATGTTACACGTATAACATTTTTCCTATAAATCTTTTTTTACATTTCTTTATACAATTCAGAAAGTTCTTGAAATTTTTCTGAAATCCTGAAGATTTTTTTCTCCCTAATCTCTCTTCTTCAAGATAACCCTTTCTAGCTAAGATATTAAGATAGTGTGATTCTATAGCTCTAGCTCTTTTGGTTATTTTTGAGACTTGGGAAGCATCCGCTTCTTTTAACTTAAGCATTGCTTCAAAAGTCTTTCTTTCATAATCGCTAAGCTTAGCTAAAAGAAGGGTTGGGATTTCTGACGTTTTTCCTCCATACTCGAGTATTTCTATTTGGTCAAAATATTTTTCAATGATTGAATTTAGGATTTTTCTCGCAACTTGTTTGTCCTTAACTTTTATCTTAATGCTCATGATTTAAAGATTGTTCGAAAGGATTTAAGTTTTAACCTATAAAATTTTTAAAAGATGTCGATAGAGCTGAGGAAAAAAATTTATAAGAATTTTTTGGAGGAAATTTTTGGAGAAGCTTTGAATTCAAGAGAAGAGTTAATTGGGAAAGTCGAGGAGGAGTATAGAAACCTTAACTTACTTCCTCTTTCGAGAAATTTAAAGTACGAAGGGGAGCTAATCTTTATTTACAGATATGGTCAATTGTTTCACGCTAATAGAAACAAAAATTTTAAAGAAATTTTCGATAAGGAGCAAATTTATTCCGGTTGGAAGGATGTAGTTCTGAATACTGAACTGCTGAAGTTAAAAGAAACTTTGGCTGGTTACTTGAATGAAAATGGAAGAGAAAAGCTTTTTGGAATTCTTAGAATATCTTCAGCACCATTCATTCTTAATTTGAGTGATGAAAAAGAATTGGTGAATGTTTTCTCCAAGCTTTATTTGACAGTTAAATATCGAGATGAGATGATCGGGTTTATGAAAAAAGTTCTTTCCATCAAGCTTATAGACAAGATTGAAAGAGGAGAAATAAAGAATAGGAAGGAAAAAGAAAGAGAAAAGTTGGATTTGAGCAAAAGACTGCTAATCCTTCCTCCTTCAGATTCAGAAATAGTTAAATTTGCAAAACATTTTTCAAACTTGGACAAAAATTATCTAAAAAAGTTTTTTAGGATGGAGTAATTCTTTGTTATATGTATAACATTGTATTAAAGTGAATTCTTTTTTTACATATGTTACACATATAACAATTTAAAAATTAAATCTTTTCCTTCTTTATAATTTCCAGAATTTTTTCGTGCAACTTTCCGTTTGAGATTATCAAATCACTCTTCTTAAGCTTCCATTCATTTCCTTTAAAATCGCTCACTCTTCCTCCAGCTTCTTCAACCAGCAAAATACCAGCAGCAACATCCCATGGAGAGATTTTAAAGGTTATGTAAGCGTCAGCTCTAGAGCTAGCTACCCAAGCACATTCTAAGCTTCCAGAGCCAAGCTTTCTTATATCCATCGCTTCGCTCGCTAATACAGAGAAAAGCTTAGCCTTTCTTCTTCTCGATTTTTCTCCCCCTTCGCAAGTAACCAAATAACTTTTCCCTATATCCCTAACTTCAGAAACTTTAATCCTCCTTCCGTTCAAAAAAGCACCTTTATTTCTTTCAGCAATAAAAACTTCTTTCAACGAAGGAGCATAGATTACTCCAAATTCAAGGTCTTTGTTTATCCTTAAAGCTATTGAAACGGAGAAGAAAGGGTTTCCTGTAACGAAGTTAGTCGTCCCGTCTAAAGGGTCTATTATCCAGAGAAAATTCGGATCTTTCTTCAAATAACCAGATTCTTCGGCTAGAATGCTATGCTCGGGATATTTCTCCTGAACCAACCTTTTGATCAAATTCTCAGAAGCCCTATCGTAAAAAGTTTTAAGTTCTTTCGTATGCTTCCTTTCCGAGAAATCCCTAACCTTTTTAAACTCTTTTAGCAAGAAATTTCCAGCTTGCTTAGCAAACCTAACTGCATCTTTTTTAATTTTTGAAACTCTCATGCCATTTTCCCTCTCTTAAAAATTTCTTAGAAGAATTAATAAATAAAGGCAGCTTAGATGTAAGTTATTTTCATTCCTCTATTTCTATTCCTACTCTCATGTGTATAAGTTGACTTACCCGAAGAAGGATCGCCTGTAAACACGTACCAATTCAAAGTTTTCATTACTATTTTTAATTAGAATAAATTTTAAAAAATTCACAATAATATTTTTCATTTTTTTACGATTTTGTAATTTTTTAAACGATTCTTAATTTTTTTAGTCTTCTCAAATGATTTATATTTCTTATAGGTATTTCTTTTAGGAACTTTTTTACGTTTAGGGTTCCATTAATATCTAATCTCCATACAATTGTAAACTTATTTGTTCGCTTATCATATTTTCTCTCCTTGTAACAAGTACTGGTTATACCACGTTTCATAAGAATATCTTTAATTTGATAAATAATTTCTTTGTTTTTTAATGTAATGTTCAAGGCAGGATATATCCTTTTATTTTTATGGATGATTTTGACACTACCATCTGCATCAAATATACTGCTATAAGGCTAGATACACAATCAGGACCTCTGGATATTATTAGTGTAGGCAGTTTTTTGAGTGAAGTTTTAGGTCCGATAGGTAAACCTATAACTTTGGATTTAAATTCTACTAATTCTTTAGAATATATACGGATATAGCAAGTATTTTCAAAATTTTTAACCTTTACATTTAGATTGTACAACTTGTCATCGTGCAGTCTCCTATATGAAAGCCAGTTTCATAGGCCAATTCTAGGTCGCCAAGTTTAGGTTTTCTTATATGGTTCATACTAATTATAATCTCTATTATTGTACCTAAATATTTCTATACTTTAAGATATACATAATCAAAAAAATGGGCCTGGGGGGATTTGAACCCCCGACCATTCCCCCTACACGTACGGGTTTCTCTCATCTTGAATCAAAGCTTTTAGCTTAAAGCTAAAAGCCCGCTGCTCTACCAGGCTGAGCTACAGGCCCTTATTCTAAATATTAAGCTTAGATTATAAAAATTTTGAAGCAAATTTAAGCTTTTTTCAAATCTAGCACTAAAGCAGGAATCAAGCTTATGAGAAATTCGTTCTTAACTTCTTTCAAAAGCAAAGGATCTATGTATGCTATCAAAACCTTCCCTTTCTTACTTTCCTCAATCCTCCAAAACCTTTTAAGATCTTTTTCAGCCAGCTCTTTCCTCTTTTCCAAATCATGCTTTTTTCCGAGTTCTATAGCCTTAAGATAGAAGTCTGTTATCGAATAGTTAACGAGCCTTAAATTGAATTTCAATTCCTTATCGCTGAGCTTCTGACTAGTTTTGAGCTTGGCTACGATACCCTTCTCAAAATCCCTCAAGCTTTTTTCCTTTAAGATTATCAAAGGACAGAGAAAAAACGAAGCTTGGAAAGCTGAATCTATGGCCGGATTCTCGTCTATTCTCGATAGAGTAATCAACCTCTTCCACTTCTCCTTCAGCTTTAGGGTTTCAGAAACACCTAAATCTCTGTATCTGAACTTTTTCTTCAGCCACTCAAGCTCTTTTTCAGCGTTAACCTTTTCTGAGAAGTAAACGATCCCTCTCAAATTTTTGACGAGATAGGGATAAGAAGGTTTAACTTCCATCTTAACCCTATTTGATTCTTTCTTTTTGCAAGGTATGGGTTTGCCATTTGTATTTCCTTAGCTTAGAACTTTTTCCGTAACCACAAGCAGCACATACTTTAGTCTTAACATTATAGCTATGTCTCCCGCATCTTCTACATCTTATATGGATTATTTTTCTCCTTTTTCCCATCGAAGGCGTTCCTTTTGTCATTCAACCACCAATTTTTTTAGCTTGCTTTACCAAAGATTATCTATGAAAGCTTTTATCCTTAACTTCCTCAACGGCTTTCTAACTACTTTAATTACATTTATAATACTCCAAGCTTTAATTTATTTTTCTATCGAGCTTCCTTATTTGCCCTTAAACCTAGAAAAAATGGCAATATTCCTCTGCGTTTTATCTTTGTTAAGTTATGCGATGCTAAAAGTGAAGAAAAATTTCAAGCTTTATTTTTACGATAGCTGGAGGTGTGGTTGCAAACTTCCTAATCTTCAATTACAGCTTGCTAATTACGGATATTTTCGTGAACACTTTAATAGGGGGAATAATAGTCGGAATAATTTCCACGATCTCTAAGTTTATTTAAGGATTTTTTAGAAGTGTTTTTCCAGATTCATCTAAACCTTTTTAGGTTAAGCAACCCAGCTTTTTTCAAGTAAGTGAAGCAGTTTATGCATAGATAGACATTTTTTCCCATCCTTTTAGAATGAACTTCACAAGTTGGTAGACCACAATTATTACAAACACCTATAGCTTTTCTATTGCAATCCATTAACACGCAATACTTTACTCTAGCTTCCATCGATTAAGATATTGAAAAGTTTAGTATTTATTCTTTCTCATATTATACGTATAACATTAGTTCATCGCAAACATACTACAACAGTGTAAAAGAGATTTTTAATGCGGGGGGTGGGATTTGAACCCACGCAGGCACTAAGCCACAGGGTCCTAAGCCCTGCGCCATTGACCAGACTAGGCGACCCCCGCCTGAAAATAATATTAAAGATTTAAAATTTAAAAGAAAAATTGCTATTCTTCCTTAATCTCTATGATTTTTATTCCTTCCCTGGTTATTTCAAAAGAATGGATTAACACTGAATGATTAGTTCTTCATTTTTCTTATGTAAAGATCCTTCTAAACTCCTCAGCAATAGGAACAAAATCCAGCTTGATTATAGAATCTGTTAGAAATTTTTGATCGACTTCTTCACAAAATTTTTTCAAGCATTTCTAAGCTAAATCTTGTGTTAGCACATCCATTTTTAATCAAAGGAATACCTTGCCCAGGAATATTCTTTGCTTGTAAGTATTTTAATCCCAGTTTAAGCTCTTCACAGCATGCAACTCCAACTACTGCTTCGTATCCTCTTTCCAGAATTTTTGGTATGCACGAACCTCCAGGCAAAATATAAATGTCATATCCTCTTTCTTTTCCCAATTTGCTTGCCTTATTGATCAAGCAATCTGGAGAGCATGAGTTACAAAAGTAGGATGAAAGAGAGGGATCGAAACTTGCTTCGCATCTATTGTCCATGTATTTTCTAGAGCAATGGGGTAGTAGAAGAGCTCTTTTGCTCGTTCTTAAAAATCTCTCTCTTTGCAAATAGTTTTCAACGAAGACGTCCACAAAATCTTCCAAAAGGCTTATGGAAGTATTAATATCCAGACCTGTTATTTTACTGATTCTAAATCTTTCGTTCAAATCTCTTAGCTTGCTTCCTATTTTTCTGTGCAATCTCTTCTCTCCTGCTATCCTGAAGAGTTCTCTGAAGAGATTCTGGTATAAGCTTGAAAAATCGAAGTTAAACTTGTAGGGCATCCAAAATTAAAGATTAGGCTTTATTCTTAAAAGTATTTCGAACAAGGCTTTAAGAGCGAGGAAGCAAGTTATTTCCATTAGTTTTTTTTCGGTCAAACAAATTTCTACCAAATCCAAACCAACGATTTTTCCTCGAGCAATTCCTTCTACTAGCTCTGAAAATTCTTGAAAGTTCAAGCCGTTGGGCTCAGGGTGGTCGACAGCAGGAGCGATAGAAGGGTCGAAAACATCCATATCCAAGCTAACATAAAGCTTCGAGCCTCTGGCAAATTTCCCCAAATTTTTCCTCACATCCTCCAAATCTTTTTTAATCGCTTGAGAAGTGAAGTACAAAATTTTATTGGTTTCAAGAAATTCTAGTTCATCCTCGCTGCAAGCTCTCAAGCCAACCAGCACAACATTCTTATATCCTTTTTCTATCAGCCTTCTCAACCAAGTTGCACAGTTATAGCTCGAATTCTCTTCTCTAAAATTCAACGGATGGATCGAACCTTTGATTTTCTCATCCCAGTATTCGTTTCTTAAATCTGCATGGGCATCGAAAACTACTATTTTAAGCTCCTTTTCAAAAGCCTGAATGGAGAAAAGGGAGGCTAGATGGGATTTGGAGAGGATTAAAGGTACTTTCCCTTTTCTCACTATTTCTCTGATTTTTTCTGTTATTTGGCTAGGCTTTTTAAACTTTAAGTTTCCCGGATCGCAAATCCTTAACTTTAACCCCCCTTTTTTGTCTACGTCAAAAGTTTCGAAAAAAAGGCTAG
>Ga0190363_1000025_pt1 | contig 88360 bp, 91 predicted proteins | sample 48721867_MG_FD_161272 | JGI IMG/M metagenome (GOLD analysis project Ga0190363, IMG submission 161272) | Hydrothermal vent microbial mat bacterial communities from Southern Trench, Guaymas Basin, Mexico - 4872-18-6-7_MG | ecosystem: Environmental > Aquatic > Marine > Hydrothermal vents >...
TATACGCAGATTTTGCTTACTTGAACGTGTCCTATGTTGATTTAACTCCTCCAACCTATTCCTTGAATTCAACCAACTCAACTCTAGCAGGAAGTGCTGTTTTGCATTCATTAAAATGGGATGATAACACTGGTTTATCCGGATATATATTTGGTTTTTCTAATTGTACCCAAAAGCCGCACTGGTGGAACAAATACTGGTCCTATAGAAAAAATATAACCATAAACAATTCAGCTAATTCAAATAGTTTAAATGACTACCAAGTTTGGATTAATTTAACTTATGATCAAGATATGAGACCTAATTTTTCTGATATAAGGTTTAGTTGGTACAATTCTTCTAGCAATCAAGAGATAGAAATACCTTATTGGATTGAAGAAAAAAGCGATGCTGAGTGGGCTAAGGTATGGATAAAAGTTCCTTATATCAGAGCTAATGGTTATGAAACTGTTTATGTTTACTATGGAAATCCGTTAGCTACTAACAAGAGTAATGGAACTGCGGTTTTTGAATTCTTTGATGATTTTAATGAACTAAACCTTTCTAGATGGACAGATCCTGGAGAAAATAATTATGGAGGTTATACCATAGAAAATGGAAATTTAGTTTTATATGTAGGCACTAGAGGTAAACTAACTGGATGGAATGTAGCAAAAAGAACTACTACCCAAAGTAAATACACTATTCAGAATCGTGCTATAGAAATAAGAACTAACATGACGATGGGTGGTACAATTTATGATGCAACGAATTATAGGAGCGATTCATCACTAATAGGATTTTATTTTACAGATCTAAACGGAAATAGAAGAGGGTATGGAAGACACCAGGGACAAAACTATTGGCTCAAATACAATAAAATCGCTGGTTCTGAATCCGAAGTATTATGGCATACTGGAACTTGGGATGGTTCTCAAACTAACTTTCATGTACTCTCGATGGCAATTTCTGGCTCAACCATAAAATTGCTCGAAGATTATGAATTAAAAACAACTTATTCTGACTCATTCACCCCAACCTCAACTGGAAATATTACATTAGAAACTCATGTTGCCTGGTACAATAGTAACGGATGGGGGGAACAATGGATAGACTGGATAAGGATAAGGAAGTATGCTTCTTCTGAGCCAACTTATTCTATTCAAACTGAAGAAGCTTATTTCATAAATGATGCCTGGCAAGCTTGGCCAGGAAACCCTACCTCAGCTTGGAGTAATGTAACAAAAATGATTAACTCTACCATTGGTTGCACAATAGAATGGAAGGTTTATGCTAACGACACAAACAATAATTGGAATGCGAGTGAAATTTATAGCTATACTGTTACGACCGTTGCAGGCTACTTAGAAGTAATTCTTCATTTTCCCCCTCTATCTTATGCAATCTCTCAAAATCACACTTTTTGGGTAAATGCAACTGTTACATGCAAGCAAGGAAATTGTGGTGAAGTAAACGGAATAATAAGATATAACTCTTCTTCTCCACTTCCTGATAAGCCTATCAACACAACTCAAGGAGCAAAGCCATTCTATATAGTAGATTCATGGAACAATTCCTTGAATACAGGTATAACTAATCAAATTTCCTGCGGTAGTTTAAGCCAAGAACAAACTTGCACTTTAAGTTGGTTAGTTAATGCAACAGGAGCTACAAATAGCTATTGGAAAATTGGAGTTCTATTCAATTCATCCTTAACTGAAGTACAAGCCAATCATACAGCCAATTCAACAATTTATATAATTGAGTGTATGGAAAGCTTAAGCTTAGCCTGGACTTCGATAGATTTTGGTCAGCTAATTCCAGATACTCCGGCAAGCTTTAATCCAGCATCTGGTAATGCAAACAAATTATACAATATAACCAATACAGGAACTTGCAATCTAAAACTTTGGATAAAGGGAACTGATTTGCAAAATGCAACTTTGAATTCTGTAATCAAAGTAGGAAATTTAACCTGGAGTAATTATAGTAGCGTTTATGACCCTTCTTACATTTATAGCTTAGATTATTCTTATACGCTCCTTTCCTCAAGCTTATTAGCTCCTAACTCAAACCTAACAACTTATTATTGGCTTGCTGTACCACCTGTTTATCCAGGTAAATATGAAGGGACTATAACCATATGTGGCAATTATTCGAGCTTGTGTGATTAGCATGAATAAAAAAATTATATTACTTTTAATCTTTCCCTTACTCTTTCCTTCAGCCAAAGCAATAAATTTCGGTTCTTTGCAAAAGAATGATTTTACCGAGATTGATAAGAATGGAATAGCTAGGTTTGAAGTGCTATTTTGGAACACAGGAAATTTATCCTATCCTGTTAAACTTGAACTTAAAGATGCTCCAGCTAATTTTTTCGTAATAATCCAGCCAGAAGAATTTGTTCTTAAGCCATCAAAAATTGGGCCACCCTATGAAGAAGGAGAATATGTCTCCTTGCCTATAGGTGATGTAAAAGCATTTCCTGTAGAAATTCTTGTAAAAGCCTTTGATGCCAAAGAAGGAGATTATGATATTTTAATTTCTGCTTCGGGAGGGAAAGAAAAGGATGAGCTTTCTTTTATCTTGGAGAAAAGCTTTAGATTTAGGATTAGAGTGAAAGATGGGAATCTTAATGAAACGACAATTTCTTCTAATGAACCCGTGATTAGAGTACCAACAAATATTTCAACTTCAGCTAAAATCCAAAGATTCGATTTAAAAATCATCTTCTATTTGCTTTTGGGAGGCTTATTTCTTCTCATAGCCTTTCTTGTCTACAAGTACTCCTAATTCTTTAATTTCTAAAGCTAAAATTATATTATGGACGAAATAGGTGAAACCCCCCCTTTTTTTAAGAGAGAAAGTGAGGTAGAGGAAAAGATTAAAGAGTTGCATCAAAAGCTCGAAGATTTAGAAGATTTATTTTTAACTACAAACTTAGGCTTGGTTGAGCTTAAAAGGGATTTGGATGAGATTAAGTTTAAGTTTGGTGGTGTTTCTCTTTCCTCTGAGTTTGAGAGCAAGCTTGAAGATTTGGAAAAAAAGATTAAAAATCTAGAAGAAAAGATTTCAAATCTGGAAAAAAAGCATAAAGAAATTTCTGACGATTTTCTTAGGCTAACAGAATTTTTAAAGGTTAAAACTGAAGAACTTAGTCAAGTTTCTGAAAGGGTTGGTAAGCTTGAGGAAAAATTTTCTGACTTAGAAGAAACGCAAAAGAAAATTTCTGAAGATTTAAATTATGCAAAAGAGATTTTGAAGAAAGAAGCCGAAGATTTTGATAAAATCCTTAAAAGAATGGACAAGCTTGAGGAAAAAATTTCGATGCTTGAAGGTAAAGAAAAACCTTTAAAAGATGAGAAGAGCTTGGAAGAGCTTGAATCTATTCTTGAGATGGGGAGAAAAATTCTGGAAAAATTAAAGAAAAAGGAAAGTGCAGGGGGTGGGATTTGAACCCACGTAGGCACTAAGCCAGCGGGTTTCTTTCATCTTGAATCAAAGCTCAACTGACTTGAGCCCGCCGCCATTGACCAGGCTAGGCGACCCCTGCAGTAAAATAATTGAAAACAGAAAATAAAAAATTTTACTTGATTTTACTCCTTAAAAATTCCCAGATAAACGGTAAAATAAAAGCTAGGAAAAAGCTCGAAAGTAAGACTGGGATATTTAAGCCAAAGAATATGGTTAGAAAAGCTAGCTCAACGGGAAGAGGATTTTTAGGAGCAAGAAAGATGTAAGACAAGTAAAGAGTAAGAGTTCCGCTGAATGCTAGAAAAAAACCTAGTGCTAAGTTCCATTTTTCATTGAATTTAATTTTCTTTAGAACTAAAAGACATGCTATTCCAAGAATAGCTCCTGTAAATTGGGAAATTGAATAAACTATTGGATAGGAAAGTGTTGAATAAATTTGATTACTCATCTAGCTCACGCTTTGAAGCTCTGCTTTTAATTCTTCTATTTGACTTTTAAGCTGGGAGATGCTTGTTTCTAAGTCTTTTACTTCAAAAAATTCCTCGACTTCTTCTTTATAAGAAGCAGGTCTTAGGAAGTATGAGTTTAGCTTTAAGAACTTCTTTTCAAAATTCTGGATTGTTTTTTCTACAATACTTAAATTTTCTTTTAGTAAACCTTCTATTTTCTTAAGCGTTAAGAACGAATTTTTGAGTGAATCGATAATCACTTTGAGTTCGCTAAGTGTATCAAGGATTTGTCTGTATTTATCTAACTTAACAAAAAGTGGGGCAATTGTTTCTTTCTCTTCCTCTTTTTTCTCAGCTTCCTTTGGTAAGTTATAGTATTGGATTAAAGCTTGGTCTATTTCTTCTGCAGAAAATCCCTCGTTCATCAAAGCTTGGATTATCTCCCCATCCGGCAAATTTTTTGCTTTTAGTTCTTTAACCTTTTCTAAAGGAATAAAACCCTTGCCTTTTTTCTTCTTTTTTCCAAATAGCATCTAAATAGTTTTTTATTTACTTTTTATTTAAATTTAACAAAAATGCGGCCGCCGGGATTCGAACCCGGGCCTCCGCCGATCCGCAGTTTGGCAGGGTTCCGCTAAGTTCGACGTCCTAGCCAGGCTAGACTACGGCCGCTTAGCCAAAAATCGCACCAAATCCTTCGTTAGCTCTCTCTTCTTCCTCTTTAATTTTTTCTATAACTTTATTTTTCTCCTCCTTTTCAGCTTCCTTTGCTATATCTTTAGTTAACTCTAAAGCTCTCTTACACTGTTCTTCTAAACCTGAAATGTAGCAATAATAATTTTCTTCACCTATAATTTCACCTTCCTTAAAAATAATACTTGCTCTGGAAACTACTTCGTCCTTAAGCAGGATTTCTTTAACTCTCTGTAAATCTTTCTTATCAAACTTTAAGACAACCTCCATTCTTTCACCTCAACTTTTTTGATAAATAAATTAAATCAAAACTTTTATAATAATTTTTAATCCTTCCAACTTTTTTAAATCCAAACTTTTTAAAAAGTTTCATCGCAGCTTTCTGTTTTTCATGGCTTGTTGTTTCTATGCAAAATATTTTATAACCTTTTCTTTTTGCATACTTCAGAATAAATTCAAGTAATCTTTTTCCTATGCCTTTTCTTCTGTAAGCAGGATCAACACAGAACCATCCTAACCAGCAAGTAGTTTTTTGGATGATAATTCCATGAATAGATTCCAACTATTCCAACAACTTTTGAACCTTCTATACAGACAAAATACTTCTCTTCATTGAAAAAATAACTTTTGATTTTGTTCAAGCTACTTTAAAAGTGATATTTTGCAGAAATAGCAGAAGCTTTATCGAAAGATTTTTCTATTACTTTCACGCTTTCTTCTATTTTTTCTCTAGATAAAGGTAAGATTTTCATAGAGCCCCAGGTGGGATTTGAACCCACGACCTACCGCTTTCTTACGAGCTACGAGGTTCGGCTTCCTTCGGCCGCTCTACCAGCTGAGCTACTGGGGCTTAATTTAATACTTAGAAAAACAAATATATTATTAATTCTGAAGTGGTAAAATGAATGAAGCTTTATTTTGGTCTAGGGAAAAAAGCGGAGTAAGATGTAATCTTTGTGCTTGGAATTGCTTCATAGCTAAAGGAAAAAAAGGATATTGCGAAGTTAGAGAAAATAAGAACAATAGACTTTTCTCTCTAAATTTTGGGAAGCTAACTTCAATAGAAACCGTAGAAATTGAAAAAAATCCTTTGTTCCATTTCTATCCTGGAACCAAAACCCTTTCGATAAAATCTTTTGGCAGGAATTTAAGGGGTCAATTTTTTGCGAATGAGATTCTAAAGGAAAAAGGAAGGGAAATTAAGGAGTTCGCTCCAGAAGACGTGGTTGAGGAAGCAGAAAAAGAAAGAGTGAGGTCGATAACTTTCGGGGGGGATGCTGAAGTATACTTCGAGTTTGCTTACAAGGTTGCAAGATTTGCCCATAGATCAAACCTCGCAACAGTTTTTTGCACTCATGGCTATGTAGAAGAAGAGCCCATTAAAAAAATTGCAAAATACTTGGATGCCGCGCAGATTAACATAATCGCTTCTGCAGACCCAGACTTTTACAAAAGATTTGTAGGAATCGATGATGTTTCGCCGATATTTACAACTTTAAAACAGCTTAGGAAGCAGAGAGTTTTTATAGAGATTACTAATCTCATAGTTACAAAGCTTGGAGATAATTTAGAGCTTTGCAGGAAATTGGCCGAAAGAATCAACACAGAACTATACTCAGAAATTCCTTTTCATCTGCTTCAATTTCATCCAGGCTATGGATTGCTCGAACTACCAAAGACACCCTTGAGAACTTTGGAGAAATGTGCAGAAGAAGCAAGAAGAGCTGGTTTAAGGTATGTTTACATAAGCAACGTAGAGCATGAGCTTAACAATACTTATTGCTATAATTGCAGGGAGCTTTTGATTTCTAGGAGGAAAAAATTAAAAATTAAGCTAATAGGGGATAGATGCCCAACCTGCGGCTTGAGGATTAACCTGGTAAGAGAATAATTATTTAAAATTTCATACATTAATTGATTGGGATGAAAAAGTTCATGCTAGTTTTAGCATTCTTCTATTTTTTACTCATCCCTTTAAACATTTCCTTCGCCCAAATTCAGTACTATGGAGTCGAGACTGTTTTAGAAAAGAGTGGAAAAAGCTCTACCAAGCTTACGATTACCTTTGCAGAGCCGGTGAAAAACTTTAGCTTTAGTGTGATAGGGAGAGTAGAAAATTTTAAGGCAGAAACTATAGGAGAATTTATCGAATGCAAGCAAGAAATTTCAGGAATAAGCCTGATTTATTGCGATTTAAACCTAAGTCAAGAAAAGAGAACCATTAAACTAAGCTTTGAGACAAAAGATTTTGTAAAAATCTTGGATGACAAGTTCATTTTTTATGCAGACTTCGGGCTTAAGAAAGATATAGACAGCATTTTTGTTTCCGTTAAGTTGCCAGAAGGGATGGCTTTGGTAAATAAGAACATTTCTGGAAGAGTTTTATTCCCAGAAAACTCTACAATCCTAAGCGATGGAAGGCATATAATAGTTACCTGGAAGTTGTCTGATTTAAGAAAAGACCAGCCTTTGATCTTTCAAATAATATATGAACCCTTAACTCCAACAAAAGCATTTTTCCCGCTTTCTTACTTAATAATTCTTGGAATAGCAATAGCTTCTGTCTCTTTTCTAATATTTTATTTTTACTATTTGAGAAAGCCTAAAGAGCTTGTTCTTTCTGTTCTAGATGACTTTGAAAGAAGAGTTTTAAATTCTATAATTGAAGCAGGAGGAGAAATAAAGCAAAAGAAAGTAGTTAAGGCTACAAATCTTTCAAAAGCTAAGGTTAGTAGAGTAGTCAAAAGTCTGGAGAAAAGGGGGTTGATAGAAGTTAAAAGAATAGGAAGGAATAACTTGCTTAAGCTTGTTAAGAAAAAATTCGAACTCTAGCTAACTATTTTATAAACTTTATCTCCATCTCTAACTTTTTCTATGACTTTCAGGCCTATAGAATCGCCGGCTTTCGCGACTTCAACAGGTTTGTGTTCTATTTGCATGGATTCAACTTTTTGTTTAAAATTGGTTGTTTTTCCTTCTATTGAAATCTCATCACCAAGCTTAAGCTCGTCCTCTAACTCAACAACAGCGACTCCTATTTTTCTATAGTAGTGGGTTACTCTTCCTATCAACTTTTTTTCTTCCATAAAATTAACTTTAATTTAAAATAAAATAAGTTTTAAAAACTGCGTGAGAAGTTTTATCCTAATTAATTTTTAATTAAATATAATGAAGACAGCATTTTTTTTAATCTTTATTCTAGGAGTTTTGATTATTGGAATAAGTGAATCGAGAATTTTAGATAATTTTAACCAAAAAAGTTTGACTAGTCTTGACCCAATAGAGACCCGCTACTTTCGTTCGGACAAGCAAACTTTTAATGGCCTAACGGCATACGTTTTGAATACTACTCAATCGACCGTATCTTTATCGACTAAAACAATGGCAAAACCCGTTAATTTGGAAGCTACTCTTAGGCCAACCAATGATACTTATAAGGGTTTTCCCTATCCAACCGGAAGCCATTTTGATAAGGTCAACGACACGACACCAGACGATAGTAACACCTACATAAGAACCGGGGATAGTACAGCTGTAGTCTACGACCGCTTTGGAAAGCCATCATTCACTTTACCTAGTGGGAAGAAGATAGCCTTTATTCGTGTAGTGTGTAGAGGTTTTACGGACAAAATAGGCCCTGATAGGCATGGAGAATTTAAATACGGTATTTATATAAATGGAAACTACTATATGAGTGGTTTTGTTCGTACCGAGAATGAGTGGAAGACTTTTTCAAAGACTTGGATGAAAAATCCGGCTACTGGACAGGAATGGACGGAAAGCGATATCAACAATCTGGAGATTGCTGTTGCTGGTAGAAGCTATTACTATTCCCCTTCTTCAGAATATTATTATGCACTCATTACACAAGTTTATCTTGAAGTGTATACCTACGAGGATGATACAGTTTATTATGCAATAGATGTTTTAAAAAGACACTCAGACGGAACCGAAAGTCTCATAGCTGCTAAAGTTGCTCAATGGAGTGGGACGATAAGCAGCTTGTATAATTCTCCGGGGCTGAAAAGTGCAACAGCTTCGATTCCCCAAACTTCTTTACTTTCTACAGACACTATCGTAATAAGGACCTACCAAAAAGTTGGTTCGGGTTCATGGAATCTTGTAGAAAATTTCACAACAGAACAATTAGGGGCACGAAGCCTGGACAGCGCGCTATGGAATGTATACTACTATCTCGATGTTTCAGCAAATACAAGCTATGTTTACACATCTTTTTGGTATGGAACAAATACCTACAACAGCAGGATAGAAAACTTTACTTGGACAATGCCAGGCTATACGATAAAAGGTTATGCTCTTGATTTTTTCTCCGGTAACCCTATAACCTCAGGAAATGCTAAGGCTATAATAAAGGAGAGTGGCGAAAATACTTTAACTTCGATTTCAGACGGATATTTCGAAATATCGCTATATACGTCTCTCGATTACCTTCAAAGTTCTTTTACTATAGGGATTTTTACGAACACATCGAACAAAACTGGATATTCGCAACTTGTCGTAGGATTTGGCAGTCAGGCTCAGCAAACACAAGCCTGTTCCACTGAAAAATATTATTTTAGGGGTATAGCTGTGGATGAAAAAGGAAAGCCGATAGAAAGTGGGAAAATTAAAGTAGGTGTAGAAGCTTATACCAACTCAACTCAATTCTCGAACGGAATTTGGGAGATTGAAATCTCACCTTGCTTAATTCCTGGAGAAGTTTACAATTTTAAGTTTTTGATAGAAGGAAGTGGAAAGAAAGGATTTTTCTCTCTAAATCAATTAGCTAAATAAGATGCAAATAAACTAAAAAGATTAATCCTTCAACTATTACTCCAACTAGCATCAATCCTAATTTCTGTTCATAGCGCATTTTCTCTAATTTAATTTTTTCTTTTATTCTTTAAAACAGTAATGGACCTCGTTAAATTGCTTCTTGAACTCGACAACTTCAGCTTTTATTTTTTCTGTATCTTCTTTATCCATAAGAACTCTTTTGAAAAATTCAACAATTTTTTCCATTTCTCTTTCTTTCATTCCCCATCTTGTAAGCTCTTGCACACCAAGCCTAATTCCAGAAGGATTTTGAGTAGCATCTTGAGGAGAATCTATTGGCAAAGCCATCTTGTTACAAATTATATTACACTCTTCTAGTTTTTCAGCAACTATTTTCCCCCCTCCTAAATCTTTGACATTAACTATCACTTGATGGGATTCGGTAAATCCTAGCTCTGGGCATAAAACTTTAAAACCATACTCATACAAGCTTTTTGCAAAAGCTTTTGCATTTTTAATCACTTGCTTTGCATATTCCTTTCCAAATTCATTCATCTCCAGAGCAGTTATTGCTAAAGCCGGAAATCTATGGATATGCGTATTGGATAAAACTCCTGGAAAGATTGCTCTTTGAATTTTTTCCCAATCTTTTTCATCCAAATTTTTATTTCCTATTATTATTCCTCCTTGCGGTCCTTGAAAAGTTTTATGGGTAGAAGCTGTTAGTATGTGAGCACCCTCTTCCAAAGGTTGCTGGAATTCCTTGTTGTAGATTAATCCAAAGACATGGGCGGCGTCATACATAACCTTAATCTTTTCATCTATCTGCTCAACTATTTCTTTTACTGGCTCTGGGAATAAAAACATGGAAGCACCAAAAATTATAAGCTTTGGATTAACTCTTTTTATTAGCTCAACAGTTTTTTCCACATTAATGTTCATCCTCTCAAAATCGAAGAACATGTTTACATCCTTCACTCCTCTCACTCCAGCTAACCCATACCTGCTTGAACTTATATGAGCACCATTTGGAATACCTAGGGTTACTATTAAATCCCCCGGCTTAAGGAATGCAGCGTAAACTATTAGGTTTGCTACGGCTCCAGAAATTGGCCTTACGTCTGCAAAAGGTGTATCAAATCTTTCTCTAAAAATTTGATTGCATAATTCTTCTATTTCATAAGCATATTTAGTTCCTTGATAATGACATTCTACATCATGCTCATTATACCTTCCTTCAAAATCTGAGATGTAGTACTTTTCTGCTAAAGGAGATAAAACGCTTTCTGAAGCAATTAAATTAATGCATTCCTCTCTTCTCCACTTGTTCTGCTTTTCAACTAGCTTAAAAACTTTTTCTTTCATTTAACCACCTCTAAAAAGTTTAATAAAGCCTAAAATCGTGAAAAAAATTACGGTAGCGATTAAAATTAAAGCTAGATGAAATTTGTCTGCATGGTTAGTTAGAAGTTCAAAAGCTACGAAAGCCATTATTATATCTCTTGTCAATCCTTTCCATCCCATTCGTCACAACTCTTTAAACTTTTTCTTTATAGCTTCTATATCACATTCTTTAGGCTTTAAATCTCCTTCAGGACAAAAACCTAGGGTTACGCAAGATGGCCCAGCCTTTTCAAAAAGAGTAGGAGCAACTTTTTTAACTTGTCTTAGCATTTCTGTAGCGACTTCCCTCAATTCCCATTGGGCTCTATTGCAGCATCTTAAATTAAAGAAATGATAGAGTTCGCGAGCATTCATGGTAACGACTATGTTAGTTTTTGTAGCATTAGGAAGCAAGAACCTTGCATCTTCAGCCGGTATACCTGCTTTCAAATCTTCCTCATACCATTCAGCAATTTTTTTCATCCTCTCAACAAACTTTTTTCTTTGCTCACCTTCATAAGTTTTTGGGATTACAAACCAATTTTCGCTAGTATCAACTTTTACATACCTTTGGCTTTGCTGGGTATAAGATGCAATTCTATGCCTAACTAATTGATGAGTTAAAGAACGGGAAACTCCTTCCAAAGCAAAAGTGAATGATACATGCTCAATGGGGGAAAAATGATTATGCTTAAGCAATTCCCTAATTATTTTTTTAACTTTTTCCCTTTCTTCAGCTTTCGAATATTTTTCAAATGAATGAGAAGGTCCTTTGGCTTTGAAGGAAGTGGAAGCTGAAGCAGCCACGACCAATTCAGGATCTGGAGTATAAGCAATTAGCTTAACTTTCATCCAATCGCCTTACTTTAATTGATTTGTTTTAAAATTTAAAGATTTGTATTCAAGAATTTAAGTTTTTTCTTCAATAAAACATGTGTTAGTAAAAATAATCGAAAGTTCACTATACAAGATTATAAACTTCTTATCCTCAAAATTATCTCATTCACTTTCTTCTCCAAATCCTCGAAGCTACCATCGTTCATTATCAAAAAATCAGCTTTTTCTATACATTTCTTTACTTGTTGCCCATACTCTGGTTCTCCTTTTCCTTGATCCCTTTCATCCAGTTCTAAAAACTCCTCCCAAGTCTTTGGATCATCTTTCCTCGCTCTCTTAATCATTCTTTCAAACCTTTTTTTCTTTGGAGCATCTACCGCAATCAAAACAAAATTTTTTCCAAACTCTTTTCTCAAATATTCTACTTCAGCAGGATTCCTTATTCCATCCACTATTATCGCTTCCTTATCCCTTTGCATATAATCTATTGCAAGTCTTGCTAAAATATCAGCTCCATATTTTCTTCTTAATTCATTTCCCTGATCCTGCAAAATTTTTCGATTAAAATCTTTTTTCTTTCTCTCCAATTCAGCCCTAATTATAGAAGAAAGAGAAACCGTGTAACAATTTAGCTTTCTTGAAATTAAGTCTTTAACAACACCTTTCCCTGAGCAAAGAGTTCCAGTTATTCCAATAACTTTCATTTAATTAAATTTGTTATCCAGTTTTTTAAATTTTAAACTCGAGCAAGCTTTTTTGTTGAGATTTAGCTAAAGGATAAGCAGGAATTTTTAATCTTTTAGCTATAGCTTTAGCTAATTCTTTTGTGTACCCATGAACACAATAAACTTTCTTTGGTTTAACCTCTTTTACAAAACTCAAGATTTGATTGAAGTCTGAATGGTCTGATAGAGGCAAGCCAAAAGTTCCGAAATCCCTAACCAAAGTCCAACCACTCAAAACACAATTCCTTGCTTTTTTAGATTTAATCAAAGGCACCACATTTATAGGCCTAACGCTTACTTCAGAGTTAGCTTCGAACTTAAGCTTAACTCCAAGTTTTTTATAAACTTCTGAATATTTTTTCACGCTTGCAGAAACTTTTGGAACTATTCCATATTTATTTAAAATTCCGATAATTTCTTGGGATTTTCCTATTGGGTAACCACCTAAATTTACCGAATACCCTTTTCTAAGCTGGGTTTCAACCCATTCTATCAGCTTTTCCCTTACTTGCTCAGTTTTAGGCAGCTTGAAGCCAGGCAAACCAAAAGTAGATTCAACTATTAGAATATCGGCTTGCTCAACTTCAATTTTTTCGCAGGTAAAACTTTCACTAGTTTTAAAATCTCCTGTATACAAGATTGAGCATTCCTTTGTTTCAATCAAAGTTTGGGTAGAACCTAGCATATGGCCTGAGCTTAAAAGCTTGACAGAAAAGCCATCAAATTCTATCTCTTTATTTTTCTCTAAAATGTTCGCCTCAAATCTCGGATTTCTAACTCTTATTAGCTCGAGAGTTTCTCGAGTGCAATAAGGTTTTGTAATAATTTCATGAGGGGTGTGGTCATGATGAGCATGAGAAATAAAGGAAATGAAATCGGAAAATTTGGGATCGAGTAAAATAGTTTGACCATCTATTTTTATTCCAATCCCATTACCTGCAGAAATTTTAACACTCACAATTATTATTTGAATTTAGAATTAATCACTTTTTCTTTTTAATTTCTTTCTTAAGCTTTGATAGCTTGATAGAAAAATTACAACTTTTACATTTTAAATTAAATTTTTGATTTGCTCCCTTTCCTTCAACAAAAGGTTCCTTCCATGCTTCTTCCCATTTTGCTTCAAAGCCACATTCTGGGCACTTAAATTCTATGGTTGCATTCGCTTCTCCAACTAGCTTTAAAATTCTAACTTTTCCTTTAGGCTCGCCTTTTGAATTCTCCAAAGTTCGAGTTGTAATGTATTCTATTTGCATCCTATCACATGGGTCTTCTTTTTGGTCTTAAAGCTCTTGACCCACATCTTCTACATTTTACCTTTCCTTCCCTAACTTTGGCTGGATCTGCCCTTATTTTTGTTTTGCACACTCTGCAAACAAAAACTCTATGAAATAATCTTTGCATCGCAGGTTGAAAAGTTTTCTTAGCCATAAAACCACCTTAAGAAAAAAAGAAAACAAAAAGATTTAAGCTTATAAATCGTATCCTCTCAAGGTTTTTCTTCCGTTTGCTTTAGCTCTCGAGATTGCGCACTTAATTTGGTCAGCAACTAGCTTGTCCAATGCCTTGAAGAAATCTGGACTTATTCTATAGCCCTTTGCCTGTGCTCTTACTGCAGATTTAACAACCAAAGCTTTGGTAGCCATTTTCTCACCTACTAATTTTATTTTTTATTGGTTATTTAAATCTTTTTAACAAAAAATATTTAAAATATCAAAACCTAGGTGAGTTTTGTGGCTTTAAGACCTGGAAGGACGATGAGAAGGATCGAAAGACCCTATACTCGAGTATCCAGAAAAATTCCTAGGAAAAGCTATGTGGTTGGGGTTCCAGGCTTAAGAATACATCAGTTTGAAATGGGGAATAAAGAAGGAAATTTTAATTTAGCTCTTTACCTCGTTTCAAAAAAAGCTGTTCAAATAAGGCATAATGCTTTAGAGGCCGCAAGAATAGTTGCTCATAAGTTTTTACAAAAGAAGATAGGAGAGGCTAACTATTTTTTCAAAATCTTAGTTTATCCTCACCATGTCTTAAGAGAAAAGCCGATTGCAACAGGAGCAGGCGCAGACAGATTCTCTCAAGGAATGAGGAGAGCTTTTGGAAAGCCTGTTGGTACTGCAGCCCAAGTTGATGAAGGTCAGAGAATTGCTATGATAAAACTAAATAAAGAGCATTTGAAATTTGGGAAGGAAGCTCTGAAAAAATTTGGGTCCAAAATCCCTACTCCTGTTAGAATCGAAGTTGAAGAACTATCTTAAGATCAGGTAAAGAATTATTACTGAGATCAAAAATGCTAAAGGATTAAGGATTCCTTCTGAAACCAAAAATCCTGTTTTTGAGCTTGAAACCATACCCAAGAAAATTAGACTAACCAAGAGAACCAAAATAAAGGCTTTTGATTTACTCCTTCTTTGTAAATCATTCTGTAACTTTTTTATCTCTTTACCAGTAACATACTTTGAATACTTATAGACATCTATTTTTCTTCTTAATTCATTTTTTCTTTTTTCTATTTCCTGTAGCTGATAAGGGTGCAATCTATCCAAATTCTGTCTTTGATAATCTATAATTTTATCCAGCACATTTTCCAAATAAATAATTCTTTCAGTTAAAGTTCGATATTCTGAAACTTTTTTCTTTAACAAATCATAAGCTTCCATAATCTAATTTTAGCTTTGGAAAAAAATATAGCAACACTTACTAAATTCTAATATATGGAATACATAGCTTGGCTTAACGAGATTTCAAAAGATTCTTTAAGTTTAGCTGGTGGTAAAGGAGCAAATTTAGGGGAGATGGTTAAGCTTGGCTTACCGGTTCCCGAAGGTTTTGTTGTTACTACAAAAGCTTTTGAAAAATTTTTGGAAGTTAATGGAATTAGAGAAAAGATTAGAGAGCTAACAGAAAGATGCGATGTTGAAAATACTTCTCGATTGCTCGAAACTTCTAAGAAAATTAAAGAGTTGATTTTAAGCGGAGAGTACCCTGAAGATGTTAAAAAAGAAATTTTAGAGGCTTATGAAAGACTTTCTTTCGGGGAAGGAAAAGATTTAGGAACGATAGTTTCGGGAAAGGATTATGCAAGCGTGGCAGTAAGAAGCTCTGCCACGGCCGAGGATCTACCAGAAGCGAGTTTTGCGGGGCAGCAAGCAACCTTCCTGAATGTCAAGGGTAAGGATGAGCTTTTAGAGGCTGTCAAAAAATGTTGGGCAAGCTTGTATGAGCCAAGAGCAATTTTCTACAGAGCAAAGCAAGGAGTTAAAGAGGCTAGTATTGCTGTTGTGATCCAAAGAATGGTTAACTCTGAGAAAAGCGGGGTAATGTTTACAGTCAATCCTTCGACTGGAGCAAATGAAATGGTAATAGAAGCTACTTGGGGATTGGGTGAAACTTTAGTTTCTGGTCAAGTGCAACCAGATACTTACAGAGTTTCAAAAGATGGGAAAATCTTGGAAAAGCGGATTGGAAGAAAGGAGATTATGAAAGTAAGGGATTATGCGAGCGAGCAAACCATCGAGCTAGAGGTTCCTGAAGCCAAGAAAGAAGCGCAAGTTTTGAGCGAGGAGGAAATTAAAAAATTAGTTGAGTACGGAAAAATTTTGGAAAAACATTATGGAAGACCTCAGGATATTGAGTTTGCGATAGAAAAGAATAAAATTTATATAGTTCAAACTCGAGCAGTAACCACTTTCGGAAAAGCTGAGAAAATAAAAATTAAGGCTGAACCCATTCTAAAAGGTTTGGGGGTTTCTCCTGGAATAGCTTATGGAAAAGTAAAAATAGTTCATAGTTTGGAAGATATAACAAAAGTTGAAAAAGGAGATATTTTGGTAACTTATATGACGACTCCAGATCTCGTCCCCACAATGAGTAAGTGCGCAGCAATAGTTACTGATGCTGGGGGAATTACATCGCATGCCGCAATAGTGAGTAGAGAGCTCGGAATTCCGTGTGTAGTAGGAACTCAAGAAGCAACCAAAGTTTTGAAAGATGGTATGGAAATAACGGTTGATGGAAGAGAAGGTTTAATCTATAAAGGTAAGGTTAAAAACTTGTTGGAAGAAAAAGAAAAAGTAGAAGTTACACCTGAAGAAGCTGCTAAGCTTAAAACTAGAGTCAAAATCTTAATGAATCTCGGGATCCCTACTGAGATAGAAAAGTATAAACATTTACCTTTCGATGGGATCGGTTTAATGAGAATAGAATTTATCATTGCAAAATGGATCAGGGAACATCCAAACTATTTAATTGAAAAAGGTGAAGAGGAAAAATATGTAAACAAACTTGCTGAAGGAATAGCAATCGTTGCAAAAGCGATTTATCCAAGATTTGTTGTAGTTAGGTTCAGCGATTTAAAAACTAATGAATATAGGAAATTGATCGGTGGTGAAAAATTTGAGATAGAAGAGGCGAATCCTATGCTTGGATGGAGAGGTGTAAGCAGATATATTTCACCTCAATTTGAAAGGGCATTTAGATTAGAATGTAAAGCTATAAGAAAGGTTAGAGAGGAAATGAAATTAGATAATGTTTGGGTAATGCTCCCTTTTGTAAGGACTGTTTGGGAGGTCGAAAGAGTTTTAAAAATAATGGAAGAAGAAGGTCTAAGAAGGGCAAAAGATTTCAAAATATGGCTTATGGCGGAAGTACCCAGTGTTATATGGTTAGCGGATAAATTTTCTAGATTGTGCGACGGTTTTTCAATAGGAAGTAATGACCTACTTCAAACAACAGTAGGGGTAGATAGAGATTCTACGATTCTTGCAAACATGGGATACTTTGATGAAAGAAATGAGGCATTGTTAAGGTCTATAGAATACTTAATAAAAGTGGCTCATGAACATAATATCTCAGTATCCATCTGTGGTCAGGCACCTTCTATATATCCCGAATTTACGGAGTTTCTAGTTAAATGTGGCATTGATTCTATTTCTGTTAATCCAGATGTGGTATGCAAAGTTAAAAAACTTGTCTATGAAACAGAGAAAAAGCTAAATAGAGGTTAATAAGGTTGCAGGATTAATTTTTCCTAAAATTATTAGTAACCTTTTAATCAAATCAATTTTCAAGGGACAGTATCCGTAATGGCAATAAATAATCCATTTAGATAAATGTCTCAAATTTTTCAGCCCAACCTTTTTCATGAATTTTTCTAAATTTTTTCCTTGGATGTATATTGTATGTATTCTTCCATTAGCAACAGTTTTCCTATTTGGTAAATGTAACTTATCGAGGGCATCCTTTAAGTCAGCGACAAAAATACCATCCGGACTACTTAAAGAGAGGATCGGGATAGATGGTATGTCATTCTTGTCTTTGCCAAAGGTTAAAGAGCCGTCTGTATCGAATACACCTCTTATAAAAAATTTTAATAACTCCTTATCTTCTTTTATTACATTTGGGATTTTCATATTTTCTTTCTTACCGAGAGGCAAACCCAATTTTTGTTTAAATTCTAAGGCCTTTTTAAAGCAAAATATTATTCCATACTCATTTTGCTTAATAAGTTTCGGATATATTTTCTTACGATAAATGGTTCGAATCAATGGCCCTACCCAAAAATCATAGTAAATCTTATCTTCTATAGGATCTCCAGAAATCTTTATCAAAAATCTTCTTTTACCCCTTTTATCGACATAAATGTTCATCATTCCATCTCCCATATGAATTCCGATTTCTTCAGCAAAGTGTTCATCGATTGCGTTTTTGTATACCTTTTCCTCATTAAACTTTGGTATAATCTTTTCTAGGTTGTTTGTTAACGTAGTGAATGTCGACAAAAATCTTTTAAGCGGATGTCCATTTACGTTTACGGGTAAAATATAATCTTCTCTTACTAGTTCTGGTGTAATAGAAAGAGATTGCAATATTTTTTTCAAAGTATTTGTACGCATAAATGGAACGCGTTTTCTATACCAATTTTCCAAAGAATGGTTCGAAATACCATTTCTTTTACATAAGGCCCCAATACTACCATAGCTTATCTCTATTATTTCATTTAAATTTTTCCACAGAGACTTTGAAATTTTTAACAAAAGATTCGGAGCATTAAACCAATGCAACTTTTCTTCACTACCTTTTTTTGAAATTATCGATTTGATGAGCTGTTTAAGTTTTTCAGGATCTCTTCTTATAATTTTATTTCCAGCTACTATAACTACTGGTATTTTATCTATATTTAGCTTGATGTTTAAACCCTCTAATAATTTCTTTAAATTTTTTATGCTTATACACTCATTTCTTAGAAATCTGTAAAGAGTAGACCTATTTATCTTAAGGATTTCTATTAGTTCACCCATCCCACATAGCTTAGCTTTTTCCCTAATAATTCTGCAAATAATTTTTCTGACGAAAGCTCCTAGAATCATTCCGTAGTTTGAATATATCCACTTTTTTGATAATCGTAGCTCACAGGAATGATTTTACCTTTGTAGATCAATTCGTCGATAATCGAGCGAGCAGCCAATTCTGGGTTTTCTTTCCAATAAAAAATTACGTTCCCAATTTTTCTTTCAATAGTTCTTCTATGTATTGGTTCACCATTACTTTCAGCGTTGATTATATCTAATACTCTTTTTTCCAAGCTCATGAAGTAAAGTTAGAAATAAAATATAAAAACTTTGAGCCCCGGGCGGGATTTGAACCCGCGACCCCCTCATTACCAGTGAGGTGCTCTAACCAACTGAGCTACCGGGGCCTATTTCAGTTCCGTTATGCTTTCCTTCTATTGCTCTAATTATTTCTTCTGGATCTTCACCATTTATAACTATTAACTTAATTCTTGATCTTTCTACAATTTTAAGGGCAGATAAATCGAACAAACTATACTTTCCAGGTTCTTGTTTATTCTTTAAAATTATTTTCTCAAAATCTTCATAACTTAGTTTCTTGAATTTTTTTGCGTTTGGATCTTTTCTTGGGTCAGCGGAATAAACTCCATCTATGTTAGTTGCTTTTATTAGCAAGTCAGCTCTAATGGTTTCAGCAAATAAAGCAGCGTCAAAATCTGTTGAATGCCCAGGCTCATTACCACCGCAAACAATTATTTTTTCTTTTGGTATATTTTCTATTTCTTCTACACTTCTAACAACTTTTTGATAAGCTTTTTCTCCTAAAGCTGAAATTAAAGCTAGAGCATTCAGATGAGTTGCAATAATTCCAATCCTATCCAAAAAAGTTAAACTTGGATTAAATTCTTTTGCAATTTTCATATATTCTCTTGCTGTTTTTCCTCCACCGCAAACAACAACCAATCTTTCAACTTTTTCTTTTATCTTTAACAAAACTTCAGCATACTTCCTAAAATTTTCTGAGCTTAGTTCTTTTGTTAGCAGAGAGCCGCCAAGCGTGATAACAACTTTCATGAAATCTAATTTAATTTTCGAATTTAAAATTGTATTTTTGCATCTTCCTACCCTTTCCTAGGCGCTACCTAAGAAAACGAATAAAATTAAAAATCTTTTAAAATCAAAGAAATTATTCTAATATTAGTAGAGTATTAGAATTGATAGAAATGAGCGAAATTATAAGAAAGCTCAGCGAATTTTTGTCTACAGAGGCGAGGAAAAAAGTCTTCCTCTACTATACTTTTTCAAAAATCTCTCCTTCTGATTTGGTTAAAGAAACTCAAATACCCTTTTCAACCGTAGATAGAATAACTCAGCTCTTAAAAGTCCAAAACATGCTAATCGAAAGCAAAGGAAAAGACGCAAGAGAAAGCGTTTATTCTGTTAATTTTGATTTTTGGGTTGAGGAAAACCTAAAATTCTTGGGGTTCGATTTTTTAGAAAAGAGTTTGACCAAAGAAATTGTTGAAATTTTCAAAGACAGAAATTTTTTCATTCTTGCATTTCTTTTCACGAACTCCAAATTCATCTTGAAATTTTTTAAAGAACCATTGAAAATAGGGGACGATTTACCTTTCTTGCTCTTGATGCATTTGAATGAAATTCTAGAAAATTTTGCATGCCTACCTTCTTACATTCTAGTTTTCTTACAATTTTCCCCTGCTCTTAAAAAATTGGCTGAAGATATAGAGAATGAAATTTTAGATCAAGATGTTATGTTTATAAACGACGAGCTTAAAAAGAATTATCCTTTTATCAAGGAAGTTTTTATAACTAAAGATGCTTTACTAGAATTCGAGAAAAAAAGAATTAGACTATCAAGCTTGGTTAAAAAAATTTTCGAAAAAAAACTTTTGAAGCTAAGCTTAAAAAAACTAAGGGAGGGTAAAAAATCAGAATAAAAAATTTGAGAAAGGTTGCATGCTTAATCTTAATCTTACCTAAATCTAATCCGTTCTTAAAATTAAGAGGTAAGGAAATTTTGCTTTGGTTGCTTGAAAAAGTTTCTCTTTTTAAGGAAATTGTTTTGGTTTGCGGAAAGAGGATGAAAAATGATTTAAAGCAAATTATCAAGAACAAAAAAATTAAAATAGTTGAGTTAGAAAGAAAGAGATTTTCTTTAATCTATGCAATTAAAAAAGGGATGAAAAATTTGAAGAAAAAATATTTTTTCTTGATCGCATCAAACATGCCTTTTGTTCTAGAAAAAACCTTTAGAGAATTGTTGGTTAGGATGGAAAAGAATGTTAACTGTATTTGCTACTTTTGGTCATTGAGAGATTTTGAAAGTTTGTGCGCAATCTATTCAAAAAATTTTTTCAGAAATGCTAGAAGAAATGATAAGCTTGAAAATTTGATAAGAAAATCGAGGAAAAAAATATTAGTTCCTATCTCGAGGGAAACTTTTGAATTTTTTAAAATAAATTCAGAGAAAGATTTGGAAGAAGCAGAAAAAATTTTGTCTGATGAGAAATGGAAATTTCTTCTATCTCGTTAATCAGGTTTTAATTATCAAGCTTGCACCAAGAACTATTAAAATAATTCCACTTATTCTAAAGAGAGTTAGTTCTTCGTTAAAAAATATTTTTGCAAGAATCGCAGTAACTATATAGCCTAAGGAAAGTAAAGGAAAAACAAAACTTAATTCCGCTTCTTTTTTAGAAAGAAGAATAAGCCAGACAAAAGTGTTGATTGTAAAAAGTACAATTCCAAGAAAAACGTGTTTTTGAAAAATTATTCCAAAAACTTTTTTGCTAAGAATTTCTTTCAACCCAATTTCTCCTATTTCTAACATACCTTTCCTTAAAAAAACTTGAGCAAAGCTTCCTAGCAAAACCGAAATCAAAACCAAGCCAATTATCACAATCATCTTACCACTCTTTTTCATTAAGATAATTTTGGTTTCAGGAAATAAAAATCTTGTAATTCATGTAGCTAGGTTAGTTTTAAATTAAAAAGTTAAAATTATTGAGATTTTGATTAATAAGCTTTGATTTTTATTTTAGAAACAATTAAAAACCAAATTTTTTCTTTTTAAACGAAGAAAAAGGAGTGTAAATGTGAAAGAGAGAAGCATAAAAAAAGTTTCAAGAAATTCTTATATAGCCTATAAATTTAATTTTATTTTAGAAAATCCCGAGCACTGTTCACTATCGATAAAAGATGAAATAGTGAACAGTGAAAAGATAAAAAAAGTGAGTTGATATGAAAAAGATAATTGCAAGTTTGTTGGCTGCGTTGATGCTAGCAATGCCCGTAGCACCAGCATTAGCAAAGACTTTCGGTGAATTTCCAACATTTTTAGGCGTTGATGGGACAGCAGACTATTACATCGTAGTAGGAGCTGCTGCCCAACCAGCAGATGTAGTTGGAGCGATTGATATTGCAAGTAGGTTGGCTGAATTGTCTTACACAACTGTAACAGTTGCAGGAGCTGGGGCTGCAATTGAAGGTATAGAAAGAGACGATATAGGATTATATGCAGCTCTAAGTAATTTGCCAGGTAGCGGTGTAATGAAGAATTTCCATTACAGCGGTCTTAAGGATTCTACATTTACTTGGAGAGGAAACGACTATGACTTCCATGAGCAAGTCGATGTATCAAATGTTTACATGAGACATGACTTTGGAACATCAAACATAAATGGTACAGAAAAGATGGAAATTCAATCAGGTGATGTAGTCTACCAATATGTATTCGACGAAGCGCTAACAGGAACAGGAAGCATATCCGATCCAAATTACACCTATCCAATATATGTTGAATTACTTGGAACACAATTTGCAATAGTAGGAACTGGTAGCAATCAGATAAAAGTACTTCAAGGTTCGATTGGCACTGCTACTTCTACAACTCCAGTAACTTATGGAGATTATTCAATCTATTCAGATTTAGGTGCAAGCGATAGTTGGGCTAGGATAATAATAAAAGACAGTGCTGGAAATACAGTTGACACTTTGATTATAGACCAAGGTAGTAGCAAAGATTCTTCAGCAACAGGTTTGACTGTAAAAGTAACAAAGGTTAGAGCTTTAACTGATGGAACAATAGTAGGCGTTGATCTAGTTGTTGGTCCTAGAGGAGAAGTAGAGAAAACTTACGATACAAGTGCTGATACAACTTCAACTGGAACAGCAAGCGACAGATTCCCAGGAGAAACTGATTGGGGTATAAAAGTATCTGGATTTTCAACAGCAGGTCAAATAGCAGTTGGTGACAAAATTGAAGTTGTCTATCAACCTACAGAAACAGTTTATCTAACTGCAGGAGAAAAACTCACACTACCTAACAATTATGCAGAACTAGGGTTCGAAGGTTGGAATACTGATGATTTTGCAACAATAACTGTAAGACCGGTTAGTTCACTCACAGCCTATTCCCAGAGCAATCCTGATACCTTAGTTGCTTCAGGTCTAAATGGTCTAGAAATTTCAACTGATGTATCCTCATCCATTGGAGGAGTTGTTGGAGGTAACTGGTATTCAAAGGCATACGCATTGATTAAACACGGAAATACACCAACAAACATAACAGTCTATTATGGATTCTATGACGAATCAAGTCAAAAGATATTAGTTAACTCAACAGTAGTAGTGCTAGGTGGTTCTTCAAACACCGCAAATGCTGAATACTTCACAGCTGCGCTTAATGGAACAACAGGAACTGGAACTGATGTAACCTATCCATTCAAACTAAGGTATGCTGGAGTTGGAGATAAAACATTTACATTAAGAGTTAAATTCGATTCAACTTCGAGCGATATAGTAGATGTAATGGTAAACGATGGATCAAATGACCAAGTAATTTATGATTTCGAGAATAAGACAGCATTATCCACTTCATCTACACCAGAGTTTAGATTGGGTACAACTGCTTCTTCAGCCCAAGAAACAGAAGTAAAAGCAAACACTGAATCAACCCAATACAATGTAGGAAAAGCTTCCCAAGATGTTGTAGCAGATGGTGGAATAATAGTAGTTGCACCAGCAACCTATGGTGCAGCAGATAAAGCTGTATTCAAGATTCCAGCAAAAGAGTTGAAGGTAAAAGTTTACTTTGGTAAGATGGGTGCAGCAGCGACTGAAGGTGGAGAATATAAAGTTATCAAACCAATTACAAGCTCTGTTGCCTTACTAGATACTGAAGTAACTGCTACACACAAAGCAAAGAACATAATTGCAGTAGGTGGACCTTGTGTAAACAGAATAACAGCTGAAGCTTTAGGCTTGACTTATCCAGCATGTGGTGCAGCTTCAACCATTCCAGAGAATGCAGCTATGATCAAGATAATTGATGATGTATTCACTCCAGGCAAATCAGTAGTAGTAGTTGCTGGTTGGGAAGCTGAGAACACAAGAACTGCATGCACAGTCTTACAGAATTATGACACCTTGCTAACTCATGTAGCAGATCAATCAGCAGTCAAGGTTACCGCAGCCACCCAGACAGGAATAACTGTCTTATAAAAAAAAGGCTTAGCTTAACTGCTTAGCCTTACTTTTTCTTTTTTAATTTTTGAAAATTGAGAAAAAATTTAAATTTTCTTGCGTTTATTTTGTTTATGGGTAAAGTCAAAACCAAGCTCAATTTAAGATTAATTTCTATGCTGATTTTTTCAGTTTTGCTAATCTATCTAATCATATATTTTTACCAGGCTTCAAGACCCGTAACTGCGTACCAAATTAACGGATTCAAATTTGTTTTTAGGAATGATTTAAGAAAGGCAAACAAAATTCCTGTTTATCCTAGCGAGGATGCAGTTTATCTAAAGCTAATCAATCCTATAGTCAAAAATGTTACTATAGCTTTCAAAGATGCAGGAGAAAAAGAAAATTCTCTTTATGTAGTCGAATCTTATGAAATTGTCTACAAGCTAACTCTATTCTATAAGATAAAAGGAATGGAAGTCGGATTCGATAGTATGCAAGTCGATTCTTATGAAAATCTTCCAGGAAAAATTCAGAATCCAATAATAGCTTTGGTCTCTCCAAAATTTTCAAATGAAACTGCGATTAGAATAGAGGATCATGTAATTTATGTTAAAGGAAAAACAAAAGAAGAATTTGACCTAGCTGTAATAAAACTTTTAATGTGTGCCCTAAGAATTAAGTTAGAGTAAGATTAATATTCCTTTTTTGAAAATATAAAATATGGAAATTCATTCGCTAAGCCTATTTTTGTTCAATCTATTCATAATTCCAATAATTTTTTTCTCGTGCATATACTTCATAGTAGCGATTTCAACGATTTTTGTTAAAAGAGAAAGACAAAAATTTGCAAAACCGAAGAATAAGCCTTGGCCTTTCGTAACCATTCAAATTCCTGTTTACAATGACCCTGTTGCAGCAAGATGCATAGAAAAATGTTTAGAATTTGATTATCCAAGAAATAAGTTTGAAATAGTAGTAGCTGATGATAGTACGGATGAAATGACTAAAAAAATTCTCGACCACTACAAGAAATATAAGAACGTTAAGATTGTGAGAAGAAATACAAGAAAAGGTTTTAAGGCAGGAGCTTTGAATAATGCTTTAAAATATTCAAAAGGAGATATAATAGTTATTTTCGATTCTGACTTTGTTCCTGGGAAAAAATTCTTGAAGAGAATAGTAAAACCTTTTTTCAAGGATGAAAAAATAGCAGTTGTTCAATCCAAAATGGGATTTTTAAATCCTGACCAGAATGTGATTACAAAATTTGCTTCTTCGCTTCTAATGATTTACTACAACTGTTGGATACATCTAAAAAACAAGTTTGGAACAGTTTTCTTTTGTGGGAGCGGCGGAGCTATTAGAAAAGATGTTCTGTTAAAAGCAGGAGGCTGGAATGAAGAGAGTTTAACAGAGGATACAGATTTATCCATAAGAATTTTAGAATCAGGTTATAAACAAATTTATCTACCAAATCTTAAAGCTTCAGGGGAAGTTCCTTTCACGCTTTCAAGCTTTTTAAGACAGCAAATGAGATGGGCTTATGGAGTAACTGCAGCTTTCAAAAACTATTGGAAAAGGATTTGGTTTAGTTCAAGCTTTTCTTTACCTCAGAGGATTATCATAACTTTAATTACCCTAGGTTGGATAGTTTCTCCTTTCGTAGTTCTAACAACTTTTTTCGGCCAGCTAGCTTGGATAACAGGAGAACCTAGACCTCTTCGATTGAGCGATGTAATTCAATTCTTCACTTACTTTGCTCTTACTTCAGGATTTTTGGCTTTGGGCTTAGTTGGTCTTTATAGGGAAAAAAGATTATCGAAAATTTCATTCTTGTTTCCTGCATCCTTAACTTTAGGTTTATGTCTTTCTTTGGTTGGCTCAATCGCTTTCTTCAAAGCCATGCTAGGGAAAAAACATACTTGGTTTAGAACACCAAAGTTTGGAAGTATTTCGATAATAGAATTTTTCAAAAAGCTTTTTGGTAAAAAATAATTACTTGCATTTTTCCCACTTGGAAAAATTTCTTCTTTCATAAAATTCTAGCAAGGTCCCTATCCAGTAGGCAAATAGAATTATTAGAACATAAGGGAAGAAAAAGATAAAAGCTATTAAATTATAAATGTTGAACTCAGAGAATCTGAAGAGGGAATAGAAGTTAAAGCTTAAGCTTAGGATAAAAACTACTATAGTTAAAAGAAGCAACGGAGTTAAAGCATAAGCCCCTATCATGGTTTTGTAAATCAATTCAACCATCCCAAAAACAGTGAACCAATTAAAGAAATACTTGAAAACCTCTAAAGAAATTACATTTCCATAAGCAAGAAAATAGTTAAAGTATCCGCTTAAGATTTGGTAAAGAACAAGAGGCAGGTAAAGGAAGGAATGAAAATACCAATAGAGTTGAGTCGGTACGGAGAAAAATCCGACGCCAATATGCTTTCTACTGAATAGAAACTTGTAATGCTTTCTCACAACTTGTAAAGTCCCTCTAATCCATCTAACTCTTTGCCTCAACCATCCTCTTATAGTTTCTGGAACTCTTGTATAAGCTACTGCATCAGCCATTCTTATCTCAAAGCCAGCCTTCCTCAAATAAAAGCAAATGTCATAATCTTCTACAGGAGTATCTCCCTTAAAACCACCAATTTTTTCTATCGCGCTTTTCCTAAAAGCACAAAATCCTGGGAGTATGCATAAGCCATTAGCCTTTTCGCAAATGCTTTTCCAGCCAGAGATTATTGCATAATCAAAAGCTTGAAGCCAAGTCAAGAATTTTCTAGATCTTTGGGCTCTGAGGACAGAAGCAACGGCACCAACCTTTTTTTCTCCAAGCGGTTGAACGATTTTCATCAAAGCATCTCTTTCTATTTTTGTGTCAGCATCCAATGCAACTATTATTTCATTTTTCGCAATTTTTAACCCTAAGTTTAGTGCTTTTGCCTTTCCTTGATGCCTTCCTTTTATAAGCTTAACCATAGGATTTTTTCTCGCAATTTTTTTTGCTATTTCCGCTGTTCTATCCTTAGAACCATCGTCTACAACTATTACTTCTTTCTCATTCGGATATTCAGCGTTCAACACACTTTCTAAAGTAGCTTCTATATTTTCCTCTTCATTATGTGCAGGAATTACTACTGAAATTGGTGGAAAAAATTTTTTCCTCAATCCTTTTTTTCTTGGTAAAACTATTAACAAAATCCAAGAAGAATAGATTATTATTAGCACAAGAGTTATCAAAGTCAGTAAAATTTCAACTAGCATTCAATTGAATAAATACTTTTAAAATTAATAAAAATATGGGAGAATGGTAAGTTTGAGAAAAGTCTATCTGATTGCCGGCATTCTTTCTCTGATTCTTTATCTAGCTGGAATTTTTACCGGCTATTTTCTTCAATCGACCATTTTTAGCGAGGTTGAAAAGAATATAGATGAACTAAAAGAAGATTTGGAGAATGCTCAGCTAGAATACATGTTCCTTACTTTAAAAGCGAAAGGAAGTTGTCAAATGCTTTCTTCTTTAACCAATGAGCTAACTTCACGCTTATACTCTATTTTAGATGAGTTAATCAAACTTGAAAATAGACAAGACCCGAAATTACAAGAACTTAAGAGGGAATATACTTTACTCGCAATAAGAACATGGATATTAAAGAGTAATACAAAAGAGGTTTGTGAAGAAGATGTCTTACCAATTCTTTATTTCTATTCAATTCCATGCAAAGATTGTTTGGAGCAGGGAAAAATACTGGACGAGTTCAAAAGCAAATACAGAGGAAAGCTCTTGACTTTTACTGTAGATGCAGGAGTAGATTTGCCGATAGTTCAAACTCTCCTCAAATCCTATAACATTACAGAAACACCTGCTTTAGTGATAGAGGATGAAGTTTATCAAGGTCTTGTCTCGAAAGAAGAAATTAAAAGCTTAATGTGTGAAAAGCTTGAAGGAATAGCTTGCTAAAGTAGCTTAAGCTTTCCAGTTATTCTGTCTATCTTTTTCTCTTCGGCAGGCCCTATTGCCAAACAAATTACTTCCCCTTTCTTCACTTGGGTTAATCCAGCATCTCTAATTAACACACAAGGCAATTTTGCCATTTTTGTCTTCCTATAAATTTTTTTCAATTCTTTCAAATCCTTAACTTTTAAAACAATTTTTTTTGCTCCTTTTTTCTCCCATTTTTCAAGAACCTTTTTACTAACAAGCTTGACAGCAGCTAAGGAAGCATGGGCGGCATGAGCAGCTATTTTCCCTTTTCCAAGCTTCAAATCCTTTCTAAAGATTATGACTTGCTTGTACATTACATCAGCCCTAACCAGCTAGCTAAATAAGGTATGGCAAAAAAGCTTGCATAAGCTATTAGAATGCATCTTGCAACCTTACCGATACAAACTCCCACAAAAAACTTCTTTATGTCATAATTTCCTATTCCTGCCGAAATTCCGATTATGTCGAAAGGAAAGGGTATGAAAGCGGCTATCGGCAAAATCCAGAATCCATATTTTTTAAAGAGATTAGTCAGAAATCTTACAGTTTTGCCAACTTTTCTATTAACTTTTTTTTCCTTTATAATTTCTCTGCTTCCCAAGCCAACCAAATAACCTGTTAATTCTCCTCCGGCAGCCCCAACGCCTGCAAGTATTCCTACTCCAAGAGGGTTTAAGCCTAAGCCAGAAGCAGCGAAGGAGATGACAGCGTCCAAAGGAAATGGTATGAAAATAGTTGAAGTTCCAATAAAGCTTATTACCAATACTCCTGCATAGGAAAAAGTTTTTACCATCCAGACGAAAAAGCTCGAAAGTTCAAACATAATTAAATTTTCTTTTTTGACCTTAAATTCAATATTTAAGCTTCTTTAACCAAATTTTAATTAGATGAAGGTTTTAGTTCCATTAGCAAACGGGTTTGAAGATATAGAAGCATTTACTGTTATTGATATTTTAAGAAGAGCTGGAATTGAAGTGGATATAGTTGGAATTCCTAGTACTATGATAACAAGCAAGGTTGGAGTTAGGATTATGGCGGAAAAAAGGATAGATGAGGTTGATCCTGAAGAGTACGATGGTATCGTCTTGCCCGGAGGTGACCCAGGATATAAAAATTTGGAAAGGTCAAGGCGATTGCTTGAACTAATAAAAAAATTGAATGAAAAGAATAAGCTAATAGCTGCTATTTGTGCTTCTCCTTCTATACTCGCTAAGCTTGGGATTCTCAACGATAAAAAGGCTACTATTTATCCTGGAATGGAAAGGTTATTACCCCATCCTAGGGAGGGAAAGGTTATAGTCGATAAGAACGTAATCACATCCCAAGGGCCTGGGACAGCTTTGGAGTTTGCCTTAAAAATAGTCGAGTATTTGTCTGGAAAAGAAAAAACATTAGCGCTTAAAAGGGCTTTGGTCGTCTGAATGGCGAATCTCGAAAAAGAAGTTTTGAAAGAATTGGCAAGGAAGCTGGTAGCTAGGAAGAGTGAGATAAAGGATTTCTTAAAGAAAAAAGTCAAGAATGGGGATAGAAAGCTTGAAACCATAACAAAAAGTTTAAAGGATAAAGGTTTAATTACTTATGTTTCTGTAATAGGAGAAAGTTGCATAGCAATAACCCAGAGGGGGATGAGAGAATTAGAGGGATAGATAAAAACCTAAAGAAGGTTATAATAGCCTTGATAATATTGCTCATCGCTTTCTTCATCGCAGACCTTTGTACTTCTTACATAAGCGTTTGTCAGCAAGTTAATGGAAGCTATGAATGCGGCTTAGAACCTGTTATAAACTTGCTCCCTAAAATCTCTAGATGAAAATTTTTAAATTCTCGTTCGATATTAATTTTGATAGCCCCGTCGTCTAGCGGCCAAGGATCCCGGGCTTTGGTCTAAACCAAAGCTTTGATTCAAGATGAAAGAAACCCGGGGACGGCGGTTCGAATCCGCCCGGGGCTATTTTTTGAGCGATTTTTCTATTAGAGATGGAAGGATGAGAAAAGCTAGGAAGCTTGCTAAAGTTAAGTAAACGTTTCTGGTTAAAGCTATTAAAAATCCAAAGTAAGAGAGTAAAAAGCATCTTGGGATAGAACCAATCAAGGTAAATACGAAAAAATTCTTGAAGTTGATTCTTCCAAAGCCACAGCCAACAGAAAAAATTTTGTAAGGTATGAAGGGAATTATTCTTCCTATTAAAATAGATAGGTTACCCCATCTTTTAAACCAACTCTCCGCAAACCTTAAATTTTTTGGATCTATCAAAAAATACCTTCCATACTTCTTAAGAAACGAATTGCTTCCCTTTCCAAGCCAGTAACCGACTATAGAGCCCAAGCTCGAGCCTATTCCACCAAATATTGCTATTAATATGGGCGAAATTCCTAGAAGTCCTGCCGATACTAAAACAGCTTCAGAAGGTAGTGGAAAAATGCTTGACGAAAGAAAAGTACCTATTACTATTCCAACTAGCTTAAAATTTTTCATAATTTCCTGGCAAAAGCTTAGTAAGTTGAAAATTTCGAGCATAATTATAATTTTGAATTTAAAGCATAAATTAGGAAAAGTTAAGAAGTTAATTGTTCATAAATTAATTGATGATAGAGCAAACAGCTTTGGTAGTTTTTACAAATTTAATTCCGGGAGTTGAGCAGGTAGGCGCAATCCCCCTAGGTTTATCCTTGGGTTTAGACCCAATTTTTACTTTCTCCGTTTCCTTGCTAGTCAATTCCTTTCTCTTCTTTCCGATATTTTTCATCCTAGAAATGTTTTACTGGAAATCTCTTTCGAGGATAAAGCTTGTTAAAAAATACGTTGAGAAAGCAAGAGAAAAAGGAAAACCTTATGTTGAAAAGTATGGGATAGTTGGAATAACTTTGCTCATGCTTTTGCCTTCTCCCTTCAGCGGAACCTATACGGCTAGCATTCTAAGCTGGTTTTTGGGCTTAGATTGGAAGAAATCTTTTCTCGCAATATTTCTCGGTTCCTTTTTGGGCGGAATCTTCGTACTACTCATTTCTCTAGGTGCAATTAACTTAATCTTCTCCCTTTTCTAAAAATTATTCGATAGAATGCTAGTCGAAATGCTAGAAATTATAATCTTAATCCTTTTTTCGCTACTTCTTTACTTCTGGTTTAAGAATAGGGAATGGAAGTTGAAATTTGAACAAAAAGTTAAAGAATTCTTGGAAAAGGAAGAGGAAAGGATAAGGGCTGATGCGATAAAGAGAAGTGCAAGCATTCTTTCTGGAAAAGCTCTGGAGAAATTAGTTCCTTTCCTTGAAATTTTTCCTTATGACGCTCACGACATAAGATGGTTGGGAGATCCCATAGACTTCATAGTTTTTGACGGTTTAGCAAAAAAAGAACTCAAGCAAATAGTTTTTTGTGAAGTTAAATCTGGAGAGAGTAAACTTAGCGAGACTCAAAGAAGAATTAAGGAGTTGGTTGAAAATAAAAAAGTAAAATGGGAAGAATTTAAAATAAAGAAAAAAAGTTAAAATTTTTTATCTCTTCTTTTTCTTCTTTTTCTTTGTTTTCTTTTTCTTACCTTTCTTTTTCTTCTTCTTTGCCAAACTTTACACCTCCACAATTCCTAATTATAATATATCGCAACTTCAATAAATTTTTTTCTTTTTATTCTATTTTTACCAAATACTTTTATGAAGCTCAAAATCTCAGCAACTTTTTTTGGAAGATGCGATATTTGCAAGAGAGAAAAATTAGTTTTTTCTGTTGGAGATGAAGATTCAAAGAAAGTTGTCACTCTTTGCAAAGATTGCGTCGAAAAATTGGATGGGATGCTTGCTTCCGAAGTTGTTAAAAAATTTGGAAAGAAAAATGAAAAGGCATTCGAGTAAAATTTACTCTTTGGGTGGTAGATTTTCTTTAAAGCTCGCTGGATAAAAAGAAAAATTATGAAACTTAAATTTCTAATTTTTTTGCTCATTCTTTTGGTTCCACTAACTTTTTTGGAAAGGTCTCCAGTCAAAACTCTTGTTACAGTAGCTAGAGTTATCGATGGTGATACGCTCGAATTGGCCAACGGAAAAAGGATAAGATTGCTCGGAATCGATGCTCCAGAAAAAGGACAATTTTTCTATGAGGAAGCGAGAGAAAGGTTAAAGGAATTGGTAGAAGGGAAAAGAGTTTTTCTAGAAAGAGATGTTTCCAGTTCCGATAGCTTAGGAAGGTTGTTAAGGTACGTTTTTCTTAACAATACGTTTATCAATTTAAAATTGGTTGAGGAAGGATTTGCAATCGCATACATAGTCCCTCCTGATAAAAAATATGCTTCAAAAATTTTGGAGGCAGAGAAATTTGCGAGAAGGCATGAGCTTGGAATATGGAAAAGGTCTTCTTTGCCCTATGCAGATTGTATTCGGATAAAAGATTTTCATTTTAATGCTTTGGGTAAGGACAGTAAAAATCTTAACGACGAATACGTGGTTTTTGAAAATAGATGCAACTTTTCGATAAACTTGAGTGGTTGGATGATCAAAGACAGGAGTTTCAAAACTTATGTTTTTCCTGAGTTTGTTCTAGACGCAAAAAGCAGTTTTATACTTCATTCAGGATTTGGAGAGGATACGAAGAAAGATTTGTTTTGGAATAGCACTTTCCCTATCTGGAATAACGATGGGGATACGCTCTTCTTAAGGGATAGAGAAGGATTTTTAATCTTGTCTTATTCCTACTAATTTTTAGCTTTTTTTCCTCCGTTAACATCAAACCTTGGCCTAACTTCGCAAAATTCTAAGGGAGAAGAACATTTGGAGCATACAGGAATACCAGCTTTAATTATTATATCGTCTAGAGAAAGCCTTCCATGTTTGGGACAAAAGCATCTTGCTTTCATTCTATCCTCCCCTATATCCCGGTATCCTTAAAGAAATTAAGCTTGCAATAGCTTCTATAAGCTTCGGTTCTGCAACTATTATATCACTCGTCGTGATTATTCCGACTATCTTTCCGCTTTCCATAACTGGCAATTTTTTTATCTTATGCTTGAGCATCAGATCAACAGCATCCTCTATCTTTTTGTCAGATTCTATGGTTATTACATCCCTTGACATTACATCCTTGACTTTTACTTCATCCAAATTTTCTCCTTTAGCTACTAGGTTTAAAACATCTCTTTCCGTTAAAATTCCGACAAGTTTTTCGTCATCTAAAACTAACAAGCTACCTATGTTATGCTGACTCATCACTTTCGAAGCCTCTCTTATGCTTATATCCGGGTTTATCGCTATAACCTCCCTTTTCATAACATCCTTGACCAACATACTCTCACTAATAATTTGTGATTTAAGAATTATTAGTTTTAACCTATGTAAGCAGGCTTTTCTTTCTCTTCTTCCATCTCCCTTATTCGCTTAGACCTTTCCACAAACTTCTCATAATACTTGATCATGTCGGGAGTGATGCTTGGGGTTATCCTTTCCATGGCTTTTTCAAAATGTTTGCGCTTAACCTTTTTAGCGTTTATATCTTCTCTCAAAGCATTCATCGCAGCTTCTCTACATAAAGCTTCTAAATCGGCACCGCTAAATCCTTCAGTCTTTTTGGCCAATTCTTTCAGGTCAACATCCTTATCCAAAGGCATGTTTCTTGTATGAACTTTTAGGATTTCTAACCTTCCTTTCTCGTCTGGAGCAGGAACTAAGACTAGCCTATCAATTCTCCCAGGCCTAAGCAAAGCAGGATCTATTAAATCAGGCCTGTTGGTTGCTGCTATTATTACCACATCTTTTAGCTCTTCCAACCCAGAAATTTCTGTTAGGAGCTGGGAAACTATGGTTTCTGTAACCCTTGTTCCATAATAAACTCCTCTCTTCGGAGCTAGAGCATCTATTTCATCGAAGAATATTATCGAAGGAGCGACTTGCTTAGCTCTTTTGAACAACTCTCTTATCTTTCTCTCACTTTCCCCTACCCACATGGTTAAGACTTCGGGGCCCTTGACTGAGATGAAGTTAGCCCCCGATTCATTAGCTACTGCTTTAGCAAGTAAAGTCTTTCCACACCCAGGGGGCCCATAGAGCAAAATTCCTTTGGGAGGTTTTATCCCAAGTCTTTTAAAAGCTTCTGGATGTTTCAAAGGCCATTCAACCATTTCCTTAAGCTTTTGCTTTACTTCTTCTAAGCCGCCGATATCTTCCCATTTAACTTTTGGGATTTCAACCAAAACTTCTCTCATTCCGCTTGGCTCAACAACTCTCAACGCATGCTCAAAATCTTCCTTCTTAACTACAAGCTTTTCCAGAACATCCTTGGGCAATTCTCCACCTTCCTTCCATTTTATCTCAGGCAATACCCTCCTCAAAGCATTCATCGCAGCTTCCTTACAAACAGCCATGATGTCTGCTCCTACATATCCATGGGTAACATCAGCCAGCCAATTTAGATCAACATCCTTATCCAAAGGCATATTCCTAGTATGAATTTTGAATATCTCCAACCTTCCTTTTCTATCTGGTACAGGAATTTCTATTTCCCTATCAAACCTTCCAGCTCTTCTCAATGCAGGATCTATGGCATTCGGTATGTTGGTCGCAGCTATAACTATAACCTTTCCTCTTTTCTTCAAACCATCCATTAGAGTTAGAAGCTGAGAAACGACTCTCTTCTCCACTTCTCCATGAACTTCCTCTCTTTTTGGAGCGATGGCATCGATTTCATCTATGAAAATTATGGAAGGAGCGTTTTTCTCGGCTTCCTCGAATATATCCCTGAGTCGCTTTTCAGATTCCCCATACCATTTGCTCATTATTTCGGGCCCGCTTATAGAATAAAAGTTAGCCCCCGATTCATTAGCTACTGCTTTAGCAAGTAAAGTCTTTCCACACCCAGGGGGCCCATAGAGCAAAACACCCTTTGGAGGCTCTATACCAAGCCTTTCAAAAAGCTCGGGATGTCTTATGGGTAGTTCAATCATTTCTCTAACTTTTTGGATTACATCTTTTAATCCGCCTATATCTTCGTAAGTGACAGCAGGAATTCTCCTTTCTTCTAGTATAGCTTTTGGTGCTTCAGGCAAAATTTCCAATTCAGTGATATCAGTTATTCTGACTATTCCAGCTGGATCAGTGCTAGTAACTATAAACTTTGTTTCTCCGGAGAAAGGAAGGAAAACTTCCGGGAAGAATTCTTCGAAGCTCATGCCAAACATAGTTTCGAACAAATCCCCTCTCCTGCTTTTCCTAATCACAGGAGAAGGAATAATTATATCTCCTTTGCTCACAGGCCTCATGTAAATGTTTTGTTTAATTAAATTAGGAGAAACATGGATTATTATTCCTTTCTGAGCAGGAGCCAGAACAACTTTTTTCGCTTCTTTAACTTCTGCTTTTCTAACTTTTACGTATTCCCCTACTCCTGCACCACAATTCCTTCTAGTTATCCCATCCATCCTTATCAAATTCAATCCAACGTCTGCAGGATAAGCCCTTACCGCAATAGCAGCAGTCTTCCTCTTTCCTTCAATCTCTACTACATCACCTTCTCTAATCCCAAGCTCTTGCATAACCCTAGAATCAATCCTAACTATCCCCCTTCCAGCTTCTTCTCTAGCGGTTAGCTCACCAACTTTTAACTTAACTTCTTTTTCAGCCATGTTTCTTCCTCAAAAATATTTTTATCCAGCAATACCTTAAATGTTCTCCAAATAACTTTGTCTTCCCACTCTCTTAAAAATTTAATCATTTTTTTGATTTTGCTAGCTGGGATGATAAAGCTACTCTGATCGATTTTTATGTGCGGAATCTCGTCTAACAGTCCGCTTCTCCTATAAACATAAACTTTTTTCTCTTTAGTTATGGTTTGCTTCCAACCATATAAACATCTGAAAAACTTATTTCTTTCGTATCTGCTTTCAAACTTCTCTGAGTTTATGGAAAAGCAAATTAGAATCGCTTCCTTTTTTCTCATAGTTTAGATTATTTACACCCTAAATATTTAAATGTTTTGCTAATGAGGATAGGTTATATCATCCTCATCTTTAACTTCGATTTTAACTCTTTCATTCCATTTAAACTTTGGTTTGATTTTTTCTATAGCTTTTATCCTGAACAACCAAGATTTATACCAATTGGTTGTTGAACCGCCCTTTATTTCAAACGGTAATTTCCTTTTTAAAGTATTCTCGTATTCCTTATCGCCTACGGGATCGCTCATCGGATATTCCGAAAAATTTCTTATTATATCAGTAATGACAAATCCCATCCCAATTAACTCTTTCTCGATTTTTTGCCATTTTTTGAAGGAACATTCTAAAGTAGTTAGGCCAAAATATCCTGTACAATCTTTTCCTTTGAGCAAAGAAGCTCCTCTCGAGAGGAATGCTAAACAACCGCTAATGGTTTCCAATGGTTCCGTGCTAAATATGTCAAATTTTTTGAGAAGTTTTTTCGGTAAAGGGTTTGAAACATCATAAGCTAAAGTTTCGATGTTTAGCCTAAACTTTTTGCTCACCCTTTCTATGTAATCCAGCAAATTTTCATCGATATCCAAGGCTAAGATTCTTTTTGGTAAATTAGTCAGCCCTAATGCAATACTTTCTAGGTCATCATCTCCTATTAAAACTATGTTCTTGTCAGCAATTCCGTCCCAATAGTCCATCAGAGCTATCCTTCTTATCGAATCTATCGGTCTAATCCATCCTTGAAAATATTCTACTTTAACATGAGGCCTGTTTTTAACAATTTCAACGAATTTTTTTAGCAGCTTTTTCTCCCTGAATTCTATGAGCTTTCCTCTGCATCTTCCGCATCTTTTAACCCTAAGCCTTGGCTGAATTAGATGCTTGTATTTTTCTGTTACAAAAATTCTGTTGTCCTTGACTGAAATCATTCCTTCTCTGTAAGCTTTGTTCATAACTTTAATGAACTCTCTCAGGCTAGAATCCCATTCGTCCAAAATCTTCCATAAAGTTTTTCCAGAAGGACCGATGATGTTCACTAGCTTATTTTTCATATTTTTTAAATTTTCCTTTTAATCTTTAAATTTTTAGTCTTAATCGAAAAGAATAAAAAGTATTAGCTTACTAATTTTATTTAGGCCTAAATTATAGGCTCGGGGGAAACTTGAAGGATGAACGCGGAAGATGAAGAGAAAAAATATTACTGCAGCATACTCTGAACCTAAAGAATTTTGGTTAGACCGATTTCTACTCTCTGATTCAAAAATTTCATTCAATTCTCACTTAACTCTAAATGCGCAATTCTTAGGATGTGACCCAAAAAAATTGCAAGATGAAAAATTCATAACTTCTACCATTCTTTCCTCGATAGTTCAAGGGAGGATGAGATTGATAGACTTTCTAATAAAAAAGTTTGAAGGAGGGGGTCAAGGAATAACTGCTGTTGCTCTTATTGCAGACTCTCACATAATTGTAAACACCTTTCCAGAAACAACTTCTTTAATTCTGGATGTTTATGCTTGCACTGGAGCTCCGATAAATGTAATGTACGAATTTGTAAGGAGGTTTAACCCAAAAAAATTCGACTTCCTTATCTTACCCAGAATCATAAGGGATGAGAACATTCCATCGAGAGTGATTCTGGATGAAAAAGATATAAACGATAGCAAGCTTAGAAAGTGGATGAAGGAGAGAGGATTACTTCCTTTGATAAACACTTCAGAAGAATTTCTCATCCTAGCAAACTTCATTGGTTTTGTGTTTGGAGATGGGCATTTGCATAAAAATCTTAACCATGCGAGCCTATGGCAAAAAAACAAGTATGTTTTAGAGCTCATGAAAGAGAAGCTTGCAAAGATAAAGGTAAAGGGGGAAATAAAAATTAAAAAAAGCAAATCTGGTAAAGAAGTTTTTGAGTTACGAGTGAACGATAGAAATTTTTGCAAACTCTTATTCTTGCTTGATGTACCTAAAGGTTCAAAGATAGAGCATGGACTCAAGCTACCTTGGTGGCTTAACAAGAGGGAACCTCCTGTAGTTGGCGCTTTCCTTTCGTCGTTGCTATTTTCAGAATTTTCTAAACCAAAATCTAAATGCATGAAAGTAGGAGGTACGGTTATCTCTTACATAACCTTCACAATGGTGACAAAGAAAGAAAACAAAAATGATATGAGAAAGTTTTTCGAGGGAGTTAAAGAACTTCTAAAATGCTTTAGTATAACTTCCAGTAAGATTAGTGTTAGAAAAAAGGATGATAAGTTAAAGTTTGTACTAAGAATTAACGCAAGCAAGAACAATCTAATGAGGATCCGATCGTTGATTTCTCTGACCAAGATATTCCCCATAGGAGTGTTCGGTCCAATTAATTTTAAAAAAGCACCACCTCTCTACAAGAAAAACTCTGGATTTTACAAAATAATCGACTACCTACTAAAAAACAAAACTACCTATGGGCTAAAAATGTTCAAGGATCTTAGAATATCTCAGCAGAACGGATATAAGTGGCTAAAAATTTTGAATCATTCGAATATAATTAGACGTAAAAAAAGAGGAAGGAAAGAATTGATAGCTCTTAATGTAAAAGTGTGAAATTTTTTAATTCCAGAAAATTTCTTTTTCTTATGGGAAAATGCGAAATTTGTGGAAAAGAATCGATTCAAATTTCTTCATTCATCGGTTTGTGTAAAGAATGTGTTGAAAAATTTCCTAGAGAAGCGAAGAAAATAGCGATGAAAAAGCATGCTATTTCAAGAAAAGAGTTTGATTTACCAGAAAAAATCCCAAGAAGCAAAAAGGGAATTAAATGCGGGATTTGTGGGAATGAATGCAGAATACCTGAAGGAAAAAAAGGCTTTTGTGGCTTGGTTGAGAATAAAAATGGAAAGCTAATAAGGTATGCTGGTACACCAGAAAAAGGTTTGTGCGAATGGTACTACGATGCTTTGCCAACTAATTGTGTAGCTTCCTGGGTTTGTCCTGCCGGTACTGGCATAGGTTTTCCAAAATACGCTTATAAAAAAGGTCCTGAATATGGATATTATAATCTAGCTGTTTTTTATGGTACATGCAACTTTAATTGCCTTTTTTGTCAAAACTGGCATTTTAGGGATAATCTCAAAAGTTTAAGTCCTTTAGTTTCGGCAAAAGAATTAGCTAGTAAGGTTAATGAAAAAGTTAGTTGTATCTGCTTCTTTGGAGGAGATCCTGGACCTCAAATGTTGCATACAATAGAAACTTCGAGGATTGCTCTAGAGAATTCAAAAGGAAGAATTTTAAGAATTTGTTTAGAAACCAATGGAAACCTAAACAAAAATTTACTAAGAAAATTTGCTAGATTTTCTTTTGAATCAGGAGGTTGCATAAAATTTGATTTGAAATGCTGGAATGAGATTCTTTCTTTTGTGTTAAGCGGGGCCTCAAACAAAAAAACCTACAAGAATTTTAAATTTCTAGCAAAATTTCATAAGAAAAGAGAAATTCCTTTCTTGCACGCTAGCACACTCTTAATCCCAGGTTATATTTCTTTAGATGAGATAAGAAAAATTTCTGAGTTTATTGCAAAGCTTGACCCTTCAATTCCCTATAGCTTGCTTGCATTCTATCCAACTTTTTTCATGCACGATTTACCCTTCACTTCTGAAAAATTCGCTCAGGAATGCTTGAAAACAGCTAAGGAGTCTGGTTTGGAAAAGGTAAGAATAGGAAATTTACATCTGTTAACTTAATTTTAGAAGTTTAAATTATAATTAATGAAAATCCCAGGCTCGAACCTTGTGATTGCGATAATTTCGGCAATTTTAGCAGTTCTTGTATTCCAGGCAATCCAGAGTGCATTCTTCTCTGAAATGATAATGAATGCTGGTAAAGGAAAGTACGAACTTAAGCATTTCTCCCTAGAAATTTTTAACATCACGAGCGATTGGGTTAGTCTTAGCATAAAGAAGAATTCCCAGATAGAATACTGTAAGCTGAGGGAAAGGGAAAGTTGTTACAGCGAATGCTTCCGAATTACTGTTTCTGACATAAAGGCAAGTACGGTTGATTTGGAGATAACCGATGAAATTACTTGCGAAGTTCAAAGAGCTGCAAATAACTTTGGAAATCTGGTAAAAGAAAACTTAGTTCATTTCATACCTTTCTTTTCTTCTTAATTCTTTTAAGATATTTTTTTGCTTCCTCCCTAACTATATCCTTAAGTCCGAGTCCTATTGCTATGGCCAGCCCAGCTCCGACAGAACCTATTATTATGAGCAGTATGTTGTTAACCAAAGACGGATTAATCCCCCAGAGAGGTAATGCTAGGGCTATGGAAACGTAAATGATGAAGAAGAATAAGACATTTCCTATAATTTCTGAATATACAAGCTTGCTTCTTCCTATTTGCTCTCTGATGTATTCGGCTAAAGCATACCCAACTATTACTATTATCACACCTTCCAGCAGCCCGGGAAGGAAAGAGATTATCGCCCCAATCATTTCTGCTAAGGTAGGTATTCCTAAAACTTCTTCGCTCAGCGCAGCTTGAATAAATACAAGATAAATTATCCAGGAAATTAGTAAAGGAAATATTTCACTTAGCCTGAAGAATGGTCTCCTCCCTCTTCCTATTCTTTGGTCAATTTTATACCTTATCAAAATCTTTTTTACACCTCTCCCAACCAAAGAACCAACAACCCAACCTATTATCAATAGAACTATAGCTCCACCTAACCGAGGAAGAAAGTTAATGAAAGAATTGTAGAACTGAGTTAAAATCTCTCTAAGTCCAACATATTCCATAATTAAATTTTACCTTTCTTTTTTAAATAGTAATCCCTATTCCCAGCATACTTGCTAAGAAAAATACATAAAGTAAAATTAAAGTCAAACCTTCAAATCTTTCTAATTTTTCCCTTCCAAAGAAAATCCAAAGGACTATGTTTAGGATTAAAAGGTTAATCACAAGAGTCGAAAACACACCAAAGCTTGTAATCGAAAATCCTGTAATTAAGAGAAGTAAACCTAAAAGTAAGGATAAATTTGCGAAATTAGATCCTATAAGATTTCCAACAAGTAAGGAAATTTTTTTCCTTCTTAGGGCTGAAAAAGAAAGGGAAAGTTCTGGAAGAGAAGTCCCTAGTGCTATTAAAGTAGCTCCTATGAAAGATTCAGGAATTTTTAATTGTGTGGCCAAATTTGAAGCAAGAACTATAACTATCCTCGAGCTTATTATTACAAGGCCCAAACCAAAGCAAAAAAGAAGGAGAAATCTTGTAAAGCTTGCCTTCCAAATAAACTCTTTTTTCAATAAACTTACTCTTCTTTTTGTTAGATAGAAGGAAAAATAGAAGAATGTGATGATTAGGAAGAAACCAACAAGCCTAGTTGGGAAGGAAACATTTAAAAGCAATACTGGAATTGCAGAAGTGAGGAAAAGAATTGTAGAGATATTTTTCAAGCTTTTTTTCACGATTACTACAGGCTTGAATAAAGCCATTAGACCAAGTATTAAAGATAAGTTTACTATGTTAGAACCTAGTAAGTTTCCTATGGATATACCTATCGCATCTTCTGACACAGCAGAAAAGGTTACTACAGCTTCTGGTAAAGAAGTTGCTACAGCTAAAAGTAAAAATCCAAACATCATTTCTCCAAGCCTAGTTATTCTAGCAATTTTTTCTGCATTTCTAACAGTTAAATCGCTTGAAAAAGAGAGTATAGCTAAGAATATAATGAGTAATACTCCTTGAATTAGGATGCCCACTACCATCTTTAATTTAATTTGTTTTCTAGCTTAATCATTTTTTTATTTTTATTCCAATCCTTTTTAGTTTCGCAATCTACGCTCAAACACATCTGAAAAGGCCTTTTGCCCTTTCTATAAACTCTTATTATAGGAGTATTACATTTTTCGCAAATCTTTCCCGTAACTTCTATTCTTGCATTCCTTGGTAAGGGATAAGAATTTGTACACTTTGGATAATTGCTACAGCCAACGAAAAATAGCTTAGTTTTTTTAGACCTTATTATCCTTAGCTCCCCACCACATTTAGGACACTTTCCTATTCTCCTTGCTTCTCTTCTGGCAACCAAAAGACCTTCTAGTAATTTCCTCCCAATTTTTTTCTCGTTTCGCTTGAACTCACTCAAAACCTTTTTCAAAACTTTCTTCGCTTCTTCTATAACTTTTTCCTTCTTCTTTTTTCCATTGAAGACTTCCTCCATTTCTTTCTCAAAATGTCTGGTAAGTTTTTCACTCAATATAGTAGGACAGAATTTTTCCAAAACTTTTACCACAGTTTCTCCCAGCTTAGTAACTTGAATGCTCTTTCCCTTAACATACCCCCTATCATACAAAGTTTGCAAAATCTCTGCTCTAGTTGCTCTAGTTCCCAATCCACGCTTTTCCATTTCTTTAATTATACTTCCCTGCGAATATCTTCCTGGTGGCTGAGTTTGTTTTGAAAGTAGCTTGAGTTGCAAAACTTTAACTTTTTGTCCAACTTTTAGCTCTGGTAATATTTGTTCTTCAAACTTAAGATAGGGAGAATATATTTCAGTCCATCCTGACTCAAGAGTTCTTTTTCCGCTAGTCACAAAAATCTGGCCATTTACATTTATTCTTACATTCATACTTTCTCTCAATGCATCTTCACCAAAAGTTGCTAGGGTTCTCCTAGCAATCAAATCATAAATCTTTCTTTGTTGAGGAGTAAGCTTACTCAAATCCGGAACTTCATGGGTTGCATAAACAGCAGGATGCGCAGGATCTACTTTTTTACCTTCATGAGGTTTAAGCTCTTTTTTTGCTAGAAGCTTTTTTACAAATTCTTTATACTTTGGTATTTTAGCCAAGCTCTTTAGGATTTTTTCATAATTTATACTTGGAGGTAATTTTTGGCTCGAGCTTCGTGGATAACTTATGTATCCTTTTTGGTATAAGCTTTCTGCAATACTTAAAGTTTGGGCGGGTGAAAATTTGAAAAGAGCGTAAGCCTCAGCTTGCAAGTCTGTTGTATTAAACGGAGCTGGAGGTTTTTGTTTGTATTTCCTCTTCTTTATGCTTTCTACTGCCCCATCCTTTCCTTCACAAATTTTTAAAACTTTTTCAACTTCCTCTTTTTTCCAGAATTTGTCCTTTTCATGCAAGGCAACTATCTTGTTTCCATTTATTTTGCAATGAAGCTCTAATTGCCAAAATGGTTTTGGCACAAATTTCCTAATCTCCAATTCCCTCTTGAGTAAAAGAGAAAGAGTAGGCCCCTGAACTCTACCTGTAGATAAAATGGTGAACGCTTTCCTAGAATGATTTTTGAGAGCTAGAGTTAAAGCTCTGGTTAAATTAAAGCCCCAAAGAGCGTCTAATGCATGTCTTGTTAGTCCACTTTCTAACATGGGAAACAAAAGATGAGGAGAAAGATTTTTATATGCCTCTCTCAATTCATCTTTCGTCAAGGTCGAGAATTTCATTCTTTTCGCATCTTTTACATTACAAATAAACCTTAGAATATTATAGAGTAAAACTTCTCCTTCGGTATCAACATCTGCTGCATTTATAAATTCGCTAGCATTTTTGGCAAGCTCTTTTATATTCTTGAAATACTTTTCAGTCCATGAAGTATCTCTTTTTTTGTAAGTGGGGATCCATTCAAAATCAAAAACAGGATAGGTCCAACCATTTCCATTTTTTACCGGAGTTAAAGAAAATAAATGTCCAACCGCTGGAACGCAAATATGTTTTTTTCCATTAACCGTAAATTCATAGAAAGGAGCGCCATATTTTTCTACTTTTTTTGGTTTTTTGTCTGCTAAAGCTTCAGCAATTCTTCTAGCAGCATCTGGTTTTTCTGCGATTATTAGAGTATAAGCCATAACTTAATTCTCCTTTCAAAATTTATAAACCTATTCTATCACTACTGGTTGAGAATTTCTAATTTCTTCTATCAACTTTTCTATTGCAAGAACTTTACTTTCCAGGTCAACTATTCTTTCAACCATTTCATTAAATCTAGCATCCACATAAAGTTTTCTTGAGTCAGAAAGTTCTTTTTCAAGTGAAGTTTTCAGATTCTCTGCCTCTTCTCTCCATTCATTTTCTATCGAGAAAATTCTATCTTCAACTTCATTTAATTTTCTAGAAATTGCTTGAATCTGATCTTGAATTACTTTGAGCTCTCCTGCGTATTTTTCTTCAACATCTTTTTTCTCTAAAACTTCTTTAAATTCTTTTTCAAATGAATTCAATCTTTCTTCAAAGTCAGAAATTATGGAACTATTTCTTTCTGGAATTTTTTCCATTTCTTCCGCTAATTTCTTCAAATCTTCATAACATTTGACAAAATAAGTTATCCTCTTTTCAACGGAAAGTTCAAAATCTTTGGCTTTCTTAGTCATTTCCTCAACTTTTTTCTCGATAAACGCCTTTGCTGAAAGCATTTCCTTATAATTTTTTTCCATTTCTGAAAGTTTTTCGTTTTGTGCCTTAATTTTCTCTTCAATCTTCTTTGAAAATTCTTCCAAGATTCTATCAACTTTCTTTGGAATTTCATTCACTTCTTTTCTAAGATTTTCTCCCTCTTTTCTAAAAGCTGACCTAAGTTCTTCGATTTCTTTGAAACTTCTATCGACATTTTTTGAAAGAGTTTCTATTACTTTAAAAATCTCCATTATTCTTTTTTCTCCTTCCTCATCTCTTTTCTTTTCATCTTTTTTAATTTTTTTGATTTCTTTAGAATTCTCTCTTATAACTTTTTCAAAACTCTCCAAACCTTTCAAGAATTTTTTAATCTCTTCTTTTACACTTTTTAATTCTTTAACCTCTTTCTCAAGTTCTTCTTTAGTCGCGAAGTTTTTAAGTAATTCTTTCATTTTTTCCAAGTATTTTAGAAGATTCCTAGAAACTTCTTCCAGATCTTTCTTGTCTTTCTCTAACTTTTCAACTTTTTTCTCGAGTTTATCTATCCTATGAGCCAAGTCTTGACCCAACAATTTTCTCTACCAAAATTAAATTATCTTTTAAACTATATTTTATTTTTCTCAGCCAGAAATACCAGATTAGAATTACAGCAGCTACCATACATTCTCTCCAGAAAAAAGTATGAATAACTTCAAAGTATTGAGACCCAAGCTTGAATGCAATAATCAAAGTTGAAAAAATTCTTAGAAAATTTAAGGAGAAAAGAAAGGGGAGAGCTATTGCTAAAAACTTAAGGTTTCTTCTTAAGTTAAAAGATGTTGAGAAAACAAGCGCCACCATCAAATACATAGATTTCCATCCTGTGCAATCCATCGAAATTTCAAAAGGAATTATTTGATAAGAATTTGCTTCATTTAAAAAAATGAAAATGTATTTTTCTTTTGAAACCGCTGGGTATTTAAAAAAAGAAAGGGTTGATGCAAGAGAGTTTGCCAAAAAATTTTGAAGCAAGGGCAGAGAAAAGTCGAGCCAAAGCAAAACGTAAAGGGGTATAACAAAAAGATTCAATTTTATCAAGAAAATTAAAATTGCAAGCAATTTTTTTCTCCTTTCTAAAATTTTCTTCTTAGCTTTTTGCACTCTTTATCTCCCTTATAACATCAACTATACTCTCGCTTTTCTTCTCAATAACTTTTGAAACTATTTCATCGAAAAATTTTTCGGCATCCATCTTTTTTGAAATTTCATCAATTTTGAGGAATAAACTTCGATATTTTTTAAAAGCTTTTAAACAAGCGGCCAAAGCATCTTTTTGATGAGAACTCTTGATCATTTCCTTAAATTTCTTTATAATCTTCTCTTTTTCTAAATTGGTTAAGCTTTTTTCAGGGTAGAAAAGTTTTGCCCCAAAGCTCTTAGCTATTCTTTCTATATTCTTCGGCGCTGGGTTTACATCGCTTGCTACTATTACAGGTTTTCCATACCTTAAAATCTCCTTAATCAATTCATTCTTATTTTTATACTTTTTACTGGATAGAAGGATTAAATTACCTCTAGTATCTAGAATAGCTATGCCGGTTGTGGTTCCTACATCTATTCCAACTATTATTGATTTTTTCAGCTTATCACCCATTTTGAAGTTAATATCTTCCTAATTTTTTTAGCTAAATTTTTGCTTATACCTCTTACCTTGGCCAATTCTCTTTCGCTAGCAGTAAAAACTTTTTCCAAACTCCCAAATTTTTCTAACAATCTTCTTCCCAAAACTCTTGAAATTCCAGGCAAGCTACAAATGATAAACTCTTGTAACTCCTTAATCTCTTTAGGCTTTTTACCGATTTTAATACCAATTTCTTTCTTAGTTTCTATTTGCTCTTTCTTTGCTATCCAGTAAATTATTCTTGCCGTATCTTTTGGATTGGTTGTTCTTAAAACTGGTATGTTGAAATCGATTAAAAGAGTGGCTATCGCTGCTTTTAAAGCGTTATCGTTTATTTTTCTTGTTGAATATCCTTCGATAATTATCAATGGTTTTTTAAAACATTTTAGATTTTTAGCTTGTTCGAATACTCTCCCATTTATTACAGAATTAACAAAATCGTTATAGCTTTTTCTTTCTATACCAACCCTCTCTGAACAAATAAAATCTCCTATTTCTAAGGCTTGCTCGTTTATTAGAGCTCCTAATTCTTTTAGATGGAAAATTACCTCTTTTTCTCTATAATCGCAAATTATTACAACTTTTCTTCTTGGCTTCAAAATTTTCTGGAATTCCATTATTTCAACCAATCTAATAGAGTTTTTTTACTAGTCCTTTCCTTTAAATCATAAAGAATTCCTTTCATTTTTCTTTCTTTGTGGAAAGCTGCCCAATAATACGCCTCATCTCTTGTTCCTTTAGTCAAAAGAAATATTACTTTTCCAAACATTTGTCTTCCTACTCTTCCTCTCCTTTGGATAGCCCTTATCTCGCTGGGTACTGCTTCATAAAAAATTGCATAGTTAACAGCAGGAACATCTATACCTTCTTCAATTATTTGAGTACCACACAGCACAGGAAACTCTCCAGATTTAAATCTTCTAAGAATTTCTAATTGCTTTTTCTGGCTTAAACCTTTTCCTTTCTTGATTGCTTGCCCGATTAAAATCTCAGTAGAAATCCCTTCTTCGTTAAGCATGTTTTTTATTTTTTCAACCGTATCTCTATAATTTGCAAATATCATTATCTTTACCTCTTTTTCCCTAACCAAATCCTTAACTATATTCTTCAATTTTTCAAGCTTAGGATGCTCAAAACCTTTTTCATGCATTTCTTCTACAGTTCTAAAAGCTTCTCTTACCCTAGGATCCTTAAAGAGCTCTTTATCAGTTCTTCTCCTGCTTTTCTCTAGCTTCTTCAAATATTCATGCAAAGCAGAAATTCCTTGAGTTTCTAGCAACTCCAAAGCATGCTCAATTTTAATAGCTTCAGCTATCCTTATCATCGCCCACATCAAAGAATAGTCTCTCCCAGCTTCTAACATTTTAGTTGAAAGCCTTTCTTGCAAAGCCAGCAAATTTTTCTTAGTTATTCTCGAGGAATGAAGAAAGCCATGCTCTTTTAGCCAAATCAAACTTTCTTTAAATTTTTCTTCCAACAAAACTTTAATTTTCTTAAACTCAGGAGGGAATTCAACATAAATCCATTCTCTTTTTACTGGCTTAACCCAAGGTTTAACATCTTTATCTAGTTCTGTTCTTATTTCAACAGCTTTTATAAATAAATTTCTCTTTATTTCATCTATCCTTTCATAAGTTCCTCCTGGAGAAGCTGTTAAACCAAGAATCAAAGGATTCTTAGCTTGCTCCATGTACTTTTTTGCGATAAAGGTATAGGCATAATCTTTTACGCATCTATGAGCCTCATCAAAGGTTATGAAAGAAAAATCTTCTAAGCTTAGTCTTCCTTTTTCCAAATCGTTTTTTATACATTGAGGAGTTGCAGTTATAACCTTTGCTTTTTGATACATTTTTTTTCTCTCTTTTGGCTTGATTTTTCCTGTGATTAAAACTATATCTTCTGGCTTGATTCTTGTGAATTTTTCAAAAGTTTTTTTATGTTGAGCATTTAAAGGTCGAGTAGGGGCCATTATAAGAATTTTGCCATCAGGAAATTTCTCTAATCTATGAACTCCAACTAAAACTGCAATTATAGTTTTTCCCATTCCAGTAGGTAAAACAACTAGAGTATTTTGTCTCTTTGCTTTTTCAGCTATTTTAAGCTGATATTCTCTTGCTTCAATTAATTCTTTTCTGAGAAGTTTAGATTTCATCCAATCAACTAAATTTTCTATAGGCTTTTAAATATTTTAGTTACTTAATCTAGGATTTTTTAAAACTTTCCATCCACAAATTCTTTCTTACTCATCAAATACTCATAAGCAGACAAAGCAGCTTTTGCTCCTTCGCCTGCAGCAATTATTATCTGCTTCCATTTCACATCGGTTATATCTCCAGCAGCAAATAAACCAGGAATATTCGTGCAACAATTTTGGTCTACATCTATTTCATTCCTTTCATTTATTTTCAACTCTTTTGGTAATTCAAAATCCAGACTAGGAACTAAACCTATTAGAACAATTACGCCTCTCACTTCCAAACTAAATCTCTCTTTAGTTTTTACATTTTCAACTTCTATTCCCTCAACTCTATTTTCCCCTTTTATTTCCACAACTTTACAATTGTTGAAAATTTTTACAAAACTCATTTTTTTAATTTTTTCCTTTAAAATTTCATCTCCTGTCAAATCCTGAGCTATGTTTATTACATAAATCTTTTGAGTAACCTTTGAAAGTTCAAGAATTGCTTGCATAGCTGAATTTCCTCCTCCTACAACAGCTACCGGCTTGTCCTTGAAGAAAGGAGCATTGAATAAAGTACTATAGATAACACCTTTTCCAACCAATTTTTCTTCTCCTGGAACGTTTAAGCTTCTTGGCTTTTTACCAGAAGCAATTATCACACTTTTTGCCCAGTAAACATTTCCTTGAGTTTCAACCTTGAACAATTCATTTTCTTTTTTCACAGCCTTTACTCTTTCATTAATAACTTTTACCTTAAAAGCATTCAAATGCTCTTCAAATCTTTTAACTAGTTCACTTCCAGGTATCATGGTAAAGCCAGTATAATTTTCAACATCAGTAGAAAGCTTTGCTTGTCCGCCAATGTCTAAAGTTAAAACTAAGATATCTAAATTCTTTCTTGCAAGATAAATGCTTGCAGTAATTCCTGCAGGACCGGCTCCAACTACTATGCAATCATAAGGTACAATCGAAGCTTCTTTCATATTTTTAATTTAAGCAAAACCGAATATAAAAGTAGTGAGCCTATGAAGGCATTATTCATTGGAAGGTTCCAACCTTTTCATAAGGGTCACTTGCATGCAATAAAACAAGCTATGAAAAAATTTGATGAAATAATAATTGCAATAGGAAGTGCAGACAAGGCAAATACAAAAACAAATCCATTTTCTTTTGAAGAAAGAAAGAGAATGATAAGGGCTTGCTTGGGAAAAAGGGTTAAAATAATAGACGCTGAAGATAAGATAAGCGATGAAGAATGGGCAAGAAGTTTAGTGGAAAAAATAAAATTTGATGTAGTAATTACAGGAAGTGAATGGGTTAAAAAATGTTTCGAAGGAATAAAAGAGGTAATAAAACCAGATTTTTTAGAACCAAACAAATACAATGGGACTAAGATAAGAGAAAAAATCGCAAAAGGGAAGAAATGGAAAAGGTTAGTTCCCCCTCAAGTAAGTAAGATAATTCAGGAAATAAATGGGGAAGAGAGAATTAAGAAATTGTTTGAGAAAAGTTAAACTTTAATTACTCTTGGGATTTCCTTAATCAAATCGCTCGCCATCATTCCTTCTCCATATTTTCTAGCTGCTAACTCCCCTGCTTTTCCGTTCATGTAAGCTGCTGCGCAAGCTGAAGTAAAGCAATCGATTTTTCTTGCTAATAAAGCTCCACAAATTCCTGCTAGAGTATCTCCCAAACCTCCTTTAGTCATGTAAACTGAACCACTTTTGTTTAAAGCAATTCTTTTTCCATCAGAAATTACATCCACATGCCCTTTCAATAAAATTGTTACTTTTAATCTATAAGCAGCCTCTTTAACTGCTTTAATTCTTTGATCAACATTAGAAGTTAATTTAATTCCCGTAAGAATCTCAAATTCACGTGAATGAGGAGTCAGAACAAATTTTCTTTCTTTTAAAATTTTCTTTTCCCTTGCTACAGCATGAATCGCGTCAGCGTCTATTACTGCAGGTAATTTAATTTTCTCTAAGTATCTAATTATGGTTTCCAAAACTTCTTTTCTTCTTGTTAATCCACCTCCAATTACTACAGCATCTTTGTTTTTACTAAACCCAAAAAGCTCTTTTAAATGCTTTTTGCCTAAATAATCTCCTCTCAAAGGATAAGCTATCAAATCTGGAGAAAAACTTGCTATTATATTAGCTGCTCTTTCAGGTGCAACTATAGTAACTAAATCTACTCCAGCTCTTAAAGCAGCTAAAGCGTTAAAGGCTGGAGAACCTGAATAATGTTTAGAGCCGCCTATTACTAACAAATGGCCAAAGTCATACTTATGACACCACTTATCTCTTTTCTTATAAATTTTCTTAAGAATAGTTGACTTAACCTCAAAAACTCTCATAAAACAATATTAACGTGCCAAAGTATTATTATTTTAGATAAAATGCCGAAGAAAATTAAGATTGGAATTTTTTCTTTTACTTGTGATGAAGGATGTAGCATGGTCTTTCTTGAAATTTTAAATAAAAAATTTTTCGAGTGGAAAGATTATTTAGAGTTTAAACATTTTAGGTTACTTCAATCTAAAAGCGAAATCAAAGATCTTGATATAGCATTTGTTGAAGGAGCTATTTCGACTTTTGAAGAAGTGGAAAAAATCAAGTTAATAAGAGAAAATACTAAAAAACTCGTTTTGATGGGAAATTGCGCGATAAGCGGAAGTCCTTCGAATCTAAGGAATTTCTTCGATGAAGAAAGGACAAGAGAGATTAAACCAATAGTTGAAAAATTTGGTCATAAAGAAAAAGTATCTGCTGTCAGCGAGCTAGTAAAGGCAGACGATTCAATTCCAGGATGTCCTATGCAAGAAGAAAAATTCATAGAAGTTATGGAAAAGTATTTGAAGGAATTTGGTGTTAAATGATGCATCACGGCTTTGATTTAACGATTAAAAATATAAGCAAAACTGAAGGTCATGCAAGCCTGGATGTAAAAGTGAGAAGAGGAGAAGTGAAGGAAGTTAGGCTTAGAGTCGATGAAAACAAGCGATTTTTCACTCAAGGCGTTAGAGGAAAGAAATTTTCTGAGGTTCCTAACTTCCTTTCAAGAATTTGTGGAACTTGTAGTATTGCACATCTCATGGCTTCGACTGAAGCTATAGAAAGAGCTTTGGGCATAAAAGTTTCTCAACAAACTATAATTTTAAGAAAACTTTTGACCTTCGGTTTAATAATAAGAGATCATGCCATGCATTTATATTTTCTCTCTTTGCCTGACCTTTTTGGAAAGGATTCTATCCTGGAGCTTGCAGATGAAAAACCCGAGCTAGTTAAAGAGGCTTTTGAAGTAAAGACTGCAGGAAACCTTTTGAGCAAGCTAGTAGGAGGAAGAGCCATTCATCCAATTTTCTCTAGAATAGGCGGTTTTCTTAAAATTCCTAAAAAAGAAGAAATAAAAAAAGTTTTGAATGAACTTAAGGCTGTGAGAGAAAAAGTTTTCAACTTGCTTGAGATCTTTTATAATTCAGACTTAGAATTTTCCAGAGAAACAATCTATGTAGCTCTCTGCACTCCAAGCTTTAATTTTTTGGAAGGGGAGATAAGAAGTTCTGAGGGAATTTGTATCCCAGAGGAGAAATACTGGGATTTTGTGAATAGGGTCATCATACCTTATTCTCAATCAACAGCATTCCAATTTACGGGAAAGCCTTATAGGGTTGGAGCGCTGGCAAGAATAAACCTCAATTCAATTGCTCTAGACGAGGATACAAAAAGGGATGCGGCAAAATATCTTAAGAAATTCCCTTCTAATAACATTTTTGATAATAATCTAGCCCAAGCCATAGAGATTTTACATTCGATAGATGCATCGATCAAAATACTCGAAAGTGTTGAGTTTAAAGAAGAAAAGATACCACCGATTAAACCTAGAGAAGGAGAAGGTATAGGTGTGGTAGAAGCTCCTAGAGGGACTTTGTACCATATGATTTATTTGGAGGAAGAAGGAAAAGTTAAATTTTCCAATCTAGTCATTCCAACAGCTCAAAATCAGATTCAAATGGAGTTGGATATAAGAGACCTTATCCAAGAAAATTTGGATAAGGATAAGCATGAAATTCAGCATTTGATAGAGATGCTCATAAGGGCTTATGATCCATGCTTTAGCTGTGCAAGTCACTTCTTGAGAATAAGATGGATTTGATTCTCAACTTGCTTTATCGCTTCATCCTCTTTCATTCCAGCAGGAATGCATATAAGAAAAACTTTTTTAATTTTACCAATCTTTTTTAAAAGCTTAAGCTCATAGCTTAAATCATAATCATGCAAAGAAAAAATTTTTCTCGTTTCTACTAAATCTAAATTCTCAATAAGTTTAACTTCTTTTATACCTTCAGCAACATCCATTACATATAAAATTTCACCTTCTAAATCCTCTACTGTATCAAACTCCTTAAACTCTATCACTGGAAACTTTTTTCTTAATCTTTTTGCTACCCTCAGCGCAAGACTATCTTTTCTTAGAATCGGATTACCAAAAACATAGATTTTCATCGTTAAGTATTTATGGTTTAGAATTAAAATCATTTTAAGTTGGGATGAAAGATGGGCTCTATAGAATATTTTATTCCTGAATTGACAAGAGAAATTAGAGTCTTGGTTCCCCCAGAGGGATTAAAGTATATAATTACTTGTGAACATCCTAGATACACTCCTTTCAATTCTTACTTAAAAACTCTCAGGCAAAAATTCCAAAAAGCCATTAAAGATAACAAATCTCTTGAATTGTCGCTTTATGATCTTCGACCATACCCAACTCTTGTGAAAAAGATATTGACAGGCCAAAGAAATGTAGTGTACTACTTTGAAAGTATGGATGAAAATTCTCATAATCAAACTTTAATAAAAGAATTAAACAGAATTAAAAAAGCTAATCCTGAGCTTGTAGACAGAAAACCATTTCAAGATTTAGTCCAACATGTCTATGATTGTACAGTTCAGCTTGGAAAGATCGAAGAAGGAAAAGTTTTAATTTGGTATCCAGATGGTCTAAGAGAGGGAAAAATTGACACTAGTTATGTAAGAGAGCTAAGCGATGAAGAGTATTTTACAACTCATGGAAAAAGAGTAAATGGAGCTAGGTTTGCCATCAGGACTATTGAAGATAAAAAAGTTATTAGTGGACTTAAAGAACTTAATAAATTGTGGAAGAGACTTTGGGAAGAGTGAAGTATAGAATAGTTAATCCAGCTTTTTTTCTTAAATATGCATATCCATGCATAGAATTTTGGTACAAAAATGAAAAACTTGCTAGAGAACTTGAAAAACCTTGGGCAGACGAATTTTACAAAATCATTTCTCCAACTTTGCTCAAAAAACTTAGGCTAATCGCTCAAGGAAAAGAAAAGTTAAACAGCAAGATAGAAAGAAAGTTGGAAAAATTAGTTCCTTTTGCTTTTTACTTTCTGAAGAAGCTAGGAAAAAAAGATAAAGGGGAAGTGGTAATAGATGAGGAAATTATTAGGAATTATTTTTTAAGCCTGCATGAAAAAGTCCTTGGAATGCGGAAAAAGAAGTATAAGAAAATTTTTGAGCTGTGTAAGATTAAAGAGGGAATGATTGTGGAGTTGAGAAAAAAATATGCAAAGGTGAAGATAGGGAAGAAATACAGAGAAGTTAGACTAGATTTTATCGATAACCCAAAAGTTGGAGATAGGGTAAGAATTCATTTTTTCTATGCCTGCGAAAAAATCTAATCTTCAAGCTTTTCTACTGCAACTTTTCCAGAACAAATGATTTTATCCTTTACTTTTACATCCTTAAGTAAAGAAATATTTACCCTTGAAACTTCTTTTCCAAATTTAGCCAAAGCCTCTTTCCCCTCTATTTTAATTATTTCTCCAATTTTTGCCATGCACATATTTAAAAAATAATATTACCGAAGCTTAAATGAATATATAGGTGATGGTATGAGGATAGCGATAAATGGGTTTGGAAGGATAGGAAGAAATTTCTTTAGAGCAGCATTAAAAGATGAGGAATTTCTAAAAAATTTTGAGATAGTTGCTGTTAATGATTTGACTGAGCCAAAAAATCTTGCTTATTTGTTGAAATACGATTCTGTGCATGGCATCTTAGATGCTGAAATAAGTTGGAAGGAAGATGCCTTAATAGTTAATAGTAAAGAAATAAAGGTTATTTCTGAGCCAGATCCTGAAAAGTTACCATGGAAAGATTTGGAAATAGACTTTGTTTTAGAATCTACTGGTAGGTTCACAGCTAGAGCTGATGCGGAAAAACATTTGAAAGCTGGGGCAAAAAAAGTTATAATCTCTGCTCCAGCAAAAGAACCTGATGTAACTATCGTTCTTGGTGTGAATGAAAAAATTTACGATAAAGAAAATCACAACATAATATCCATGGCTTCTTGCACCACCAATTGCTTAGCTCCAATGGTTAAAGTTTTAATGGAAAATTTTGGAGTGAAGAGAGGATTTATGACAACTTGCCATGCCTATACAAACGACCAAAGAATTTTAGATTTACCTCATAGAAAAGACCCAAGAAGAGGTAGGGCAGCTGCTCTATCGATCATACCAACCACTACTGGAGCAGCAAAAGCTATAGGAATAGTTATTCCTGAATTAAAAGGAAAGCTGAATGGTATTGCTTTGAGAGTTCCTGTAGCAGATGCTTCCATAACAGATTTGGTTGCTGAGCTAGAAAGAGAAGTTACAAAAGAAGAGGTAAACGAAGCTTATAAAAGATCTGCAGGAAACGAGCTTAAAGGAATATTAGAATATACAGAAGATCCTATAGTTTCGGTTGATATAATAGATAATCCACATTCCTGCATAATAGATGGCTTAGGTACTATGGTTTTAGGTGAAAAAAACAATTTTGTAAAAGTTTTGGGATGGTATGACAATGAGTGGGGCTATTCTTGTAGACTAGTTGATTTATTCAAGTTTATTTCTAAATAGGGGAAAAAATGGAGAAAGAGTTTTTAACTTTAGATGATTTTGATTTAAACAATAAAACTCTTGCAGTCAGAATAGATTTAAATTCGGATTTGAATGAAAAGGGAGAAGTTGAAATAAACCAAAGATTTTACGCACATTCAGAAACCATAAAGGAGTTGTTTGAAAAGAATGCTAAAATAGTTTTAATTGCTCATCAATCTAGAAAAGGTGAAAAAGATTTTATTCCTTTGGAGCAGCACGCAAAAATTTTGTCTAAATTGCTAAACCATGAGGTGAAATTTGTAAACGAAGTTATTGGAGAGAAAACTAAAGAAGAAATTTTAAACCTTAAGTCTGGAGAAATTCTTTTGCTCGATAATGTTAGATTTTTAGAAGATGAGGCTGTTAATAAAAGCATGGAAGAACATGCAAACTCCTCTCTAGTAAAATTCCTCTCTCCTCTGATAGATTATTATGTGCTGGACGCTTTTTCTGTAGCCCATCGAAGCCATTCAAGCGTAGTAGGCTTTGCTTTGGTTAAGCCTATGATTGCTGGTAGAGTGATAGAGAAAGAAATCGAGGAAATAAGAAAAGCGATGAATCCTTTGGGTATAAATGCATGGATAATGGGAGGGGCAAAGGTAGATGACTGCATTTCAGTTTTAAAGCATATGTTTGAGACAAAGCCTGAAAGTATAGAGAAGGTTTTGACAGGAGGTCTGCTAGCCAATCTCTTCCTTTTTGCAAAAGGTTTTGAGATAGGTTCTGGTAGCTTGGAAGTTTTGGAGAAAAAAGGTTATTTAGAGCTTTTGGATGACGCTAGATTTTTGGTAGAAAATTATGAAAAGGAGATTGTTTTGCCTAGCGATGTTGCCTTTGAAGCTGAAGGAGAAAGAAAAGAGGAAAATGTAGAAAACATTCCTTCTAATGCCTGCATTTTAGATATAGGAAGTAAGACGATAGACGATTACAAAAGCTACATAGATGAGTTTAGGAGCATAATAGTTAAAGGTCCTTTGGGAAAGTTTGAACAAAAGGGTTTTGAAATAGCTACAAAAGAAATTTTGGAAAAGGTTGCCGATTCTGATGCAACTACTCTAATAGGAGGAGGAGACACCAGCGTAGCGATAGAAAGATTAAAAATTGAGAAGAATAAGTTTTCTTATGTTTCTGTGGGAGGAGGGGCTCTAATAACCTTTCTTTCTGGTAAACCAATGCCTGGGATAGAAGCACTTAAAAGGTCAGCACAAAAATTTAAATAATTATTTTTGTTTTTTCATTAAGTAAACTCTCTCTGTAAAAATCTTTCCTTCTTCGATTATGTTAACTACGTAGCTATAGCTATAACCATAACGATCGTGAACATCGCATAATGCATGGGTACCCGGAACATAAGGAACTTTATGGTAATTTTTACATACGGGACAGTAGATTTCTAGAGTTTTTTCGAGCGAGAATTTTGGTAATTTCTTGATTTCTTTCTCGATTTCAAAAATTTTCCCCTCTATTTTTTCTATTCTTTTTAAAATTTCAAGGAGAGATTTACTTTTTGGAAAATAAGTATATGCCATACGTGAGGTTCTAAAAAATTAGAAATTTAAATACTTATCTTCATTTTTCGAATATGGAAAAAGTTAGGATCCATGCTTTCATTTCTGGTTTAGTCCAAGGGGTAAACTTCAGATTTTATACTCAGCAAAAGGCCAAGCAGCTTGAGATCAAAGGCTGGGTTAGGAATTTAAAAGACGGAAGAGTTGAAGTTGTTGCAGAAGGAGATAAAGATACCATGGAAGAATTTATAAGATTTTTAAAAAGAGGCCCTCCACTAGCTAAAGTTTTAAACTGCGAAATAGAAAAAGAAGAGTACAAGGGTGAGTTCAAGTACTTTGACATAATTTACTAGGCTATAACTTTCTGATTATTTCTAGCATTATTTTATCCCTTAGCTCCTTATCCTTCAAAGCTTCTTCTATAAGCTTTTTCTTGAATTCTTCCTTATCCATATTTTCTAGAAGCATTTCTGTTATTTTTCCTCTCACTTCTTCATTCTCTTTCGCAACTTCTATCATACTTTCTAAAGTTTTCTCATTAGTTTCACTACTTCCTTCCAATTTCCTTCTTTCAGATTCTGGCATTACCATACATTTCACCTTTAATTTAAACTGAACAGTAAAAGATTAATACTTAACTCTCTTCCTATTAGTTGATGGAAGAAGCTAAATTTGAAGAGCTGGCAAGAGAAATGGAAAGAATTTCAGAGGAGTTCAAAGATTTAAGGGGAAGAGTCAAAAATCTTGAAAATTTTCTTAAAAATTTGGTTAAACTTCTTATCTTAAAGATGAATAAAACTCAGCTCGAAAAGGAGCTTGTGGTTAAAATTAAAAATGATCCCAAGGCTTTTGAGGAATTTATTCGCTTGTTAGAAAAAAATAGGAGAGATATTTTAACTTCTATTCTAAAAATGAAAATTTTTGAAAAATGTAAGAAAATTAAATAGCCTTTGCAAATTCTTCTAAAACTTTTCTTGGATTCTTTACCTTTACTACACCCGAAGCAACTAGTATACCCTTTGTCCCTAACTCTAAAGCTTTTCTCACATCTTCCCCGCTTGTAATTCCTGCTCCGCATAAAACCTTTACTCTTGGATTAATTTTTTCTATGCTACTCACAAAATTTTTCACACTTTCTGGCTTTACCCTTGAGATTGCTTTTCCTGTCCCGATTAGAAAAGGATCTTCGTATGCTATAAAATCTGGATTAAACCTTGCTATTGCTTTTCCTCTCATCAAGCTATCGGCGCAAACTACAGAAGTTAGCTTGTATTTTCTTGCTATTTCTATACATTCCCTTATCTCTCTAAGAGAAAGTTTCCTTTCCGAATGATTTATCAGACTTCCTTTTACCCCTATTTTCTTCAAAGCCAGTGGAGATACATGTCCAGTATAAGCACCCCATTCTATAGGATCCATATGCTGAGAGAAAACCGGAATTTTCACTTTTCGGACAATTTCATAAAGGTCGATGAATTGAGGAGCAACTCCTATGTTTACGCGATACTTCTTAGAAACCTTTTCACATGTTTTTGCTAACTTTAGAGCTTTTCCCCCTGTAGCCTCTTCATAACATTTAAAGTTTATTAAAAGTAGCGGTAACTTCATGATTTCTTTTTAGCTTTGGCTAAATTAATTTTTAAGCTAAACGATTAATTTAAATAAACCCTAAATAATTTAATATGAAAGTTACAGTCTCCTTGATTAAAGCAGATGTAGGTTCTTTGGTTGGGCATGGAAGAGTTCCTGAAGAAATTCTTGAAAAAGCAAGAGAATGCTTGGAAAAAGCTAAGGAAGAAAATTTACTAATAGACTTTTTTGTTACTAACTGCGGAGATGATTTGGAACTTATAATGACGCACGATAAATTCATAGATAATCCAGAGATCCATAAGCTAGCCTTCGATACTTTCATGGAATGTGCAAATCTTGCAAAATCTTTAAAGCTATATGGAGCAGGTCAAGATTTGCTTAAAACAGCCTTTTCTGGTAACGTAAAAGGAATGGGGCCAGGAGTTTGCGAGATTAGCTTTGAAGAGAGAAAGAGCGAGCCAATAGTTTGTTTTATGGCAGATAAGACTGAGCCAGGAGCATGGAATTTTCCTCTGTTCAAAATATTCGCAGACCCTTTCAATACAGCAGGTTTAATCATAGACTCAAAGTTGCACGATGGATTTACTTTTGAGGTTCATGATGTTTTCGAACACAAGAAAATAAAATTTGTTTGTCCTCAAGAGATGTATGATTTACTCTTATATATTGGAACGCCAGGAAGGTATTGCATAAAAAGCGTGACGAGGAATTCGGATGGAGAAATAGCTGCAGTGAGCTCGACTGAAAGGCTAAGTCTGATAGCAGGTAAGTATGTTGGCAAAGACGATCCTGCATGCATAGTCAGATGTCAATCGGGCTTTCCTGCTGTAGGAGAAGTTTTAGAACCTTTTGCATTTCCCTATTTGGTAGAGGGATGGATGCGAGGCTCCCATTGGGGTCCTTTCATGCCAGTAAGCTTAAAAGATGCTCATCCCACTCGCTTTGATGGTCCACCAAGAGTAATTGCTTTAGGATTTCAGCTGAATAAAGGAAAATTAGAAGGGCCTGTTGACCTATTCGATGACCCAGCTTTTGATAGAGCAAGACAAAAAGCTAATGAAATAGCAGATTATTTAAGGAAGCATGGACCATTTGAAGCCCATAGATTAAGCTTAGAAGCTATGGAATATACAACTTTACCTCTAGTAGAGGAAAAATTGAAGAAAAGGTGGGAAAAAATTTAGAGAGGTTGAGGGAATAACAACTCTTCTTCCTTCTTTTTCTTTAATCTTGACTTTATTTTTTTGATAATTTTTGATAAAAAGCTTCGAGATTCATATTCTTCTCCTATTAGAGCAGCTCCTAATTTGAAGAACTCCTTGCTCGCTTTCGATTTCGGCTTATAAATTACGACAGGTGTTTTTGCTGCCAGACTTTTTTTCACATTCTTATCATAAGGTATGGTTGCAATTACAGGTAGCCTTGTTAATTGTTCAATTTCCTTTGGTGTCATCTCATATCTTTCCTTGTTAACTTGATTCAAAACTATTCCTATAGGCCTTACCCCAATTTCATTTAACACTTCCTGACATCTTATTATATCCATAATAGCTGGAACAAAAGGCGTGGTTACAAATATTACCTCATCGCAAGCCTTTAAGCAAGCTATTGCTTCTCTTCCTAAGCCTGGGCTTGCGTCCAAGAGGATTATATCACTTTTATCTGCTATTTCTCTAACCTTCTCTCTCAAATTAATCATATCTATTCCTTCTAGGTCAGCAAGTGAAAGTGAAGCTGGAATGACTTTTACTCCGCTGAAATGATCATAAATAGCTTCTTCTATGCTTATATCCCCTCTCAAGACCTTGTTTAGGGTTAAGGGACAGTAATACATGCCTAAATACAAACCTAGATGAGAAGTTGTTACGTTACAGTCTATTAGAGTTACATCTTTCTTAAAATGTTGAGCTAAAACAGTACCTAAATTTATCGCAAGAGTTGTTTTTCCTACTCCACCCTTTCCAGAAACAATTCCTATAACCCTGCCCAAACTCTCACTATAAATAAATGAGAAAATTAATTTAAATAATATTTCCTTAACTTTCTTCTTTCTTTTCCTCCTTAGTTTTTTTACCAAAAATTCCTAGGAAGCCTGAAGCTTTTTTCTTTCTCAAGTAAGGCATTCCTGTGTGAGGATTTTCAACAACTTCAAAACCTTTTGGCAGGCTTTTGAGTGCTCCTGCAGGATTCCTTGAGAAATAATAAAGAGTAACCTTTCCCCTTTGTTTTGCATGCAACCAAAACTTTTGCCCTTTTTTATTCTCGTACATGAACGGAGTAAAAAGTCCCATTAATTAAAATTTTTAGCTTCGGAAATTTTAAGTTTATGCTTCGGTAAACCTTCTTAAAAGCTTTGGTCTTTCCTCCTTTTTCCTCATTTTTCTCAAGAAGAAAAGCAAGATTAAGAATAGAATTCCTAAGAGAATTGCGAATATTAAAACCCAAATTGGATAGTAAGCAGGAACTACATAAACCCTAATCTTTGCAAGCGAGAGTTGTAAAACAGCTTCCTGAATGTATTTTTTCACATCCAAAAGCTTTTCTTCACATTCAGCATAGTTCTTCTGATAATAATACCTTTTTGCATCCTGCAGGCTTATCTTAGCTTTATTCAAAGCAATTTGAGCTAAAGATGTATCTATTCCTTCCAAAGTTGCAGCATCTATTTCTGCTTGGGTTTCTGATATTAAATACTCGTAATAAACTATTTGCTTGTAGAGCTCTTCTTCAATAGGAACAACTTTTTTCTCTTTTATTTCTAGGGCTACGCTTCCCCTTTCCCTCAGCTTATCGCTTATTAATTCAAATTCAAATGGATATATTCCTGCTGAAATGTTTTGAGGAGCTTCTAAGGAAAAAATGAAAATTGCTGTTTCATTTGGACTAAGCTTAAAGAGTTGCGGAGGGGTTATATCTACAGTTAATTGATTTATCGTATAAGTCGAAAATCTTAGGTTATAGAGTGTAACATCTCCAACATTCTTGACTAAAACATGAAATATAGCTGATTCTCCTTGTACTAATTCAATTTTTTCAGGATATTCTAATTCAACTCTTGCTATTCCTATTTCTGGTGGAGGTGCAGTTGGAGGAGGGGGCAAAGCTGGAGGAGGTATGATGATTTGAGGTGGTGGAGGTGGTGGGGGATAATAAACTACTAAAAAGGCTCCCCAGATTTGAGCAGTTTTTCCATCATAGGGAGCTCTTGCTTTAATGTAATAGGTTCCTATGTAAGGAGGTAAGAATGAGATTTGATAGCTTCTTCTTTCTCCTGGTTTCAAATTAAATTCTGCATCATAATAGCTGCCCATGAGTTGCAGTTTACCTTCATAATTGTAATAAATCTTTATTTCTAACTTTTCCTTTAAGGGTAAGCTACCTTCGTTAAAAAATTCTGCGTTTATTCTCTGAATTTCAGAAAAGTTTAGGTGTTCTTTGTATCCTAGGAAAATCCTCCCCTTCAATACAGGAGTAACATTAACAGAAACATTTCCTCGGACTGCTAAAAAAGTTACTCTTTCTGGGAGAAAAAACAGAAGAATTAAGAGAATGGAAAAAATAAGTAAGATTAGTAGGTTTTTTTCCATAATTTTTATTTTGAAAAGAAAGTATAAATTGAAAAAAATAAGTAAAAAATGCACAGAGTTACTTGTCTTGTTATTTTTATTTTCTTACACTCCCCAAGCTTCTAGAGTCAGCCAGCCCGATTTTAACCAGCCTGCTGGAATTCCGTAAGGTACCCATACGTCTGTATGTACTGTAAATTGAGAACCAGGTGTGAGTACTGTATTTCTCAGGAAGGTAGCTTGATCGCATTCCCTAAAGCCAGATCTTTTATCATATTTATAAATGAATATCTTTGTACAATTTCTGTGAATTGCAACACAGTGATTTGATAGAGGTCCTTCATTACTTCCAAAATAAAATATGCCCCAGTCTGCAATCGAAGTATCGTAAGTTGCTGCCTGGTCTGGTTGTCGTGTAGACGGTCTACCATCATCAGCCTCTGTTTCAATCATGAATGTAGTTCCTGTTGAGTTACATCCATGGGTAGCATTAATGTATACGCCACTTCCTAACGAAATATTCCACAGAAAATCTCCATCATATCTTCTGAAATAGCCCCAGCTATTAGCTTGACCATTAGAGCCTGGTGGTCCATCAACTTTTGTCCCATTACCTACTGGAGTAATATTCCAATCCAATCTACCCACATAATAGAAGACGCCACTTGTAGTAGAGGCATTCATTACTAGTAAACCAGTGGAGGCATAGCTTGATGCAACACCTGTAGGTATTGGATTTGTTTGCTCCTTGGTCAAGGTATCTACGTATGCATAAACTGAAGTAATATTCCAGGAACCAGAGTTCTTTATATCTAAGTATTTAACTCCTCCTGTGCTATTAGTATTTACACCATACCAAGTTAAGTTTGTCGGTGCAACCGTAATTTTGGTTATGTTTGCAATTTCTACTGTAACATTAGTTTGATTAGAAGTTGCTGCTTCAGCTGGTTTAAGAGGAGTTCTTGTAAAAGATATTAGAATTGCTATTATTACTGCAACCAAAAAACCAAGTACAGCTTTTTCCATAATTATATTTTGGTATTTAGAAGATATATTTATCCTTAAGTCTTTCACTATTCTGCCATACGGATTTTAAATTTTACTCCGACAATAATTAATTTATGAAAAAAATGATCTTTTTTTTCTTCTTATTCCTAATTCTCTTCGATTTTAGGGCTTATGCTCAAAATTATATAATCGGAGTTTCCCCTTCAGTAATCGATTTAGGAAGAATTTCAAGAGGTTCTTCTCGAATGGTTGCTTTTAATGTGCTTACACCATCCAATTCCACAATTTTAGTTAATCTAGAATCTTCGGAAGGAATGCCAGAATTTTTCTCCCTTACCAACAGAAAAAATTATTTATTGAACTATTCTGAAGAAAATCCCTCTAGCTGGGTCCAACCCTTTTCAAATCCCATAGAACTTAAACCAGGAGCTGAAGAAATAATAAAGGGTATAAGAGCTTGGAGAGAAGTAAACTTTTTGCTAAACATTCCAGAAAATGCAGAACCCGGCTACCATTTAATCAAAATAACACCCCGACCTTATTTACCAACCACCTCTCTAGGCCAAATAGGTGTTCAAATTGCTACGGTTACTCCAGTAATGTTAATATTTAATGTTGAAGGAAATGCTATCAGAGAAGGAAAAATTCTAGATATTACTGTAAGAACTTCTGGAACTAATGCAGAAATTCAAGTTCACTTTTTGAATACAGGTACTGTAACAATTTCTGCAAGAGCAAGCAAAATAGAAGTTTATGATAAAAATCATACTTTAATAGCAACTCTCTCTTCGGGTACAAAAAAAGTAAAACCAGGGGAAAAAGTAATTCTTTCTTCTTTCCTACCACTTTCAAAAATTAAAGATAATGAGCTTTTTGTGCACGCAAGAGTCGATTATTTAACTGATTGTACAGAAAAAAATTCAACAGTTTTTATCCAGCCAAAAATTGCTGCAGCAGTAGTTAAGCCAGCAAAGCCCTTTGTAATTCCACTCTGGCTAATAGTATTAATATTTTTCGTCCTAATTAGTATATTGGTGTACAAGTGGTTCCATGAAGATTAAAAAATTGAAATTTAGGGAAAAACATTTAAACTTTTTGCTTCTTTCTTTTGCTATAGCTTTTGGCATAGCAGTTACTGCAATAGCCTATCATTCTTATCCAAGAGAATACGTTAAAAACCAGACTTTCGAGATTTATTCAAGCCTTTTCTTCGTTTATGAAAGAGTAAGATATCCTTCAAACGTTGAAGTTGTTGAATCAAAAGAAGAAGGTATGCTGCTAGGTTTTGTGACAGACCCCTGGAACTTAAACTTTGGAATTATTCCAACTGGAGGAAATTTTGGGACGAGGCATCTAAAGATTTTTAACTCAGAAGATTATAAGGTTAGAGTTAATCTAAGGGCTTACGGTGATATCAAGCCTCTAGTAACTTTTAGTAAAAATAATTTCATTCTTGTCCCCAATGAAACAGCAGAAATTGACATATTTTTAAACACGACCAATTCAACCAAGCCAGGTAATTATACAGGAGAGATTGATATCATAATTAAAAAACCAAGGTTTAATATTTTAGAAATATTCTTGTGAGAACATGAAATTTTTGCCCTTGCTTTTAGCTCTAATTATTTTTATAGCCATTTCTTCAGCAGCTGTGATAGAGATAGAGGTTAAGATGAAGCTAGACGGAAAAATAAGCTTTTTCTCTTTCGAAAGGATGAATAATATAGTTAAAGCAAGTACAGAATTCTACAATACAGGAAGTGTTGCGTACAAAGCAAGAGCAAGGCTAGATATTTTGAATAGAAGCGAGCTAATCTTTTCAGGCTGGTCTGAGGAAAAGCCTTTGATGCCAGGAGAGAGAAAAACTTTTGAAATATACTGGTATTCTCCGAGCAAGGCAAAAAATCTTACAGCAAGGCTTAGAGTTTATTTCGGGAATGAAATTGTAGAGGAAAGTAAAAATCTGAGCATAGAATATGTAAAATCTTCTAAGGATCTATTCCAAATCAAAAACTTTAGGACTTATGAGGATCACATAAGGTTTGAGATTAGGGCTAATGAAACCCTAAAAAATGTTATAGTAGTACCTTCAGATTATATCCAGGGCTGGATTTTCGAGCAAATCAAGCTTAGAGAGTTAAAAGCAAATAAGAATACTGAAGTGAAAATTAGGTACATTCCAACCGTTTGGATGGAAAGTCAAGTGAAGCTGAATGTTTTTACGGAGGATGGTAAGTATTATTTTTCTAAAACCTTTGAGCTTAAGAAAGAAAAAGGTCTTCTAAAATATTTGCACATGATTTATGATAAGCTTAGCTTAATCCTTAACTTCTAACATATAGTCTACATATGTAAACCATATGGCTGAAATATTTATGTAAAAAAATCAAATAATACAACGTGGAAGCTAGCTTAGAACAAAGAATTTTGGAGTTGTTGAAAGATAACTTGATGTCTGTTTCACAGGTTGCTAGCACCCTAGGTATAAGAAAGGATGTAGCTGCTGCTTATCTCGAGTCTTTAAGGCAACAAGGAAAGCTTGAGCTTTTTGAAGTAGGTAAATCAAAGGTTTACATCTTACCTAGAAAACCAATAGAGGTTAAAAAACCAAGGATTATAGGAATAGTTTCTGGAAAGGGAGGAGTAGGAAAAACGGTAGTTGCAATAAATCTAACTGCAGCCCTAACTTTCTTTGGAAAAAATGCGATAGCAATAGATGCTGACCTTAAGATGTCAGGCTTAGGCTTGCAACTAGGAATGTATTATTTTCCTGTGACTCTAAACGATGTGATCAAGGACAACAAAAGTATTCTAAACGCAATTTACATTCATTCTTCAGGTTTAAGAATAATTCCAGCATCACTTTCAATAAATCCTGTTGATATTTCAAGCTTGCCAAAGTTTTTAAGCCTACCCTATTTCGAGGATTCTATTCTAATAGTAGATTCCCCTCCAGGATTGGAAACCAATGCTAAGAAGGTTTTGAAGGTTTGCAAGGAAGTGATATTGGTTACTTTGCCAGAAATACCCTCTTTAACCAATGTACTTAAGCTTATAGAAGCATGCAAGGAGTCGAATGTAAAGCCTTTAGGGATAATAGTTAACAGGTATAGGAAGGACAAACATCAGCTAAGGATACAAGAAATAGAAAAAGTTTGCGAACTTCCCGTTTTTGGTGTGATACCTGAAGATAAGAATATAATCAAAAGTATATACAAGAGATATCCATTGGTCTTTCTCAATCCTTACTCAAAAACAGCTCTGGAGTTTAAAAAAATTGCAGCCAGGTTGCTTGGGTTTAATTACAAACCAGGATTTGGTTCGAGGGTTAAAAATCTATTCTGGAGGTTAAGAAGATGAAAAGAGTTATGCTAATCTTATGTTTAACTCTCTTACTAAATTTAACTAAAACTTACGCATTTCCTTTAATAGAAAAAGTCGAGCCGGAACCAGAAAATGTTTTGTGTGTGAGCGATGAGTGTGATTCGCTCCTAATTAAAGTCAATTGTTCTGATACAGAAGGGAGGAATGTAACAGTTTTTGGGTCGATGACCTATCCAGTAGCCTGGGATAAGAATAAAACTTTTGTGTTTGAGGATGGTATTTGGACTTATGAAATTAAACCTTTCTCATTCTTTACTATACCATCTCTCTATAACTTTAGCGTATTCTGTAAAAATGAGCTAAACGAAACCAATTCAACTTTCAAAACTTTTAACGTCTCTAAGTTGGAAGCTTCCATTACCTATTTTAAGTCTCCTGTTTATCTGGATCCAAGCGAATTTTCTGAGATTAGGGTTTTGGTCAAAAAGGATGGTAAGCCTTTGGATAACTATCTAACTTTTAACCTTAAGCTAAGCGGCTCAACATGGGAAAAAGTATCATTTCCGCTTGAAAGCTTGTGGGTAATAAGATTTGATTTACCCAGAACTAAAGGCTTTTATGAGCTTCTCTTGGAAGCTGTGGTAAACATTCCTTCTTATCCTGAAAAGAAAATCGTTTTCAAGAAAGATTTAGAAGTTAGGGAACCTTTAGAGCTTAAACTTCTTTCCATAAACAAAAGAGAAGTCATGCCAAACGATGTTCTTAAAATTTCTCTCTCTGCGTCAGAAAAGGATGAAACTATAATCCTCTCCAAAGACTACTTCGAATTTAAGGTAGGTTCTGTTACTATAGATAAGGACAAAGTTTCTTTAACAGCTTCTGGGGACCATTTTGATTTTGAGTTTCCTTTACCAGAGCTTTCTCCGGGGAATTACGAGCTTGAGATCGATTTTAATTACAAAAATTATTCTAAAACCATAAGAGAAAGCATAAGCTATGTTATACCTATCTCAGGAAAATTCTTAGATTTGAATAACAAGGGAATTAAAGTTACTATAATATTTCTAGTTGATGGAACGGAAAAGAAAAGGATTTCAACGGATTCCTCTGGGTATTATTCAGGCTACATAGCTCCAGGGACTTATGATATCGAGTTTGATTTCCCTCAATCAAAGCTTTTTCTTTACGGAGTTGATTTAGAAAGTTTTGAAGATCCAGTTAGGTATTATTTCTTGAGCATGGATATAGAAGGAATAAGAAGTGCTGGTCTTTTTGTTTTTGAAACTTCTTTGCCTTATTCTTCTGCTAAGCTAGAAATGAACTATGATGAGAGCAAGATAATTAACGAGAAGAATTTAGTCGTCTTTAAATGTAGCGATTGGAATATGGGGAAAAAATTATGTAATAGTGGGTGGACTCAAGTTTCAGCAGACATAGATACAGTAAAAAATGTGGTAACTCTTGAAACCTCTAGTTTATCAGCCTATGTTGTAGGAGAAAGAAAATCCTTGAATTTACAATTAACTCTTGAGAAAGAAGTTTATGCACCAGGAGAATTGGTAAAGCTAAGGGGTGTGGTAAGGGATGAGGAGAAAAAATTGGTTTCGAATGCTTTGATATCCATTTCCATGCCAGGTATGAATGAAACAACTTATTCTGATTCGGCAGGAATATTTAGCATAGAATTTTTAGCCCCATCCATTGAAGGTGTGTATCAAATTCTTGTAGAAGCAAAAAAGAACACTTATTTAGCTTCTAATGCTAACCTAACCTTTAAAGTTGTGAAAAAAAGAGAACTTTCACTAGTTTTACCAGATGTAATTAAAATACCTCAGGGAGATGAAAGGATAGTCGAGTTTTCCCTTATCAATACGGGTCAGGTTGATTTATCAAACATTTCTATTTCAATTTCTGGAATTCCAGAAGAATACTTTGAAATTCCTGAGCAAATAAGCTTAATCAAAGTTGGCGAAGAGTTTAAAATTCCTGTGAAGTTTAGAATTCCACCAAATGCTACTCCAACAACTCTAAGCCTAACTTTCAGTGCGAAGTACGATAGCATAGAAAAAAAACAGACTATAGGGTTCACTGTTTTAAGTACTAATTTCACGACTATCTCTCAAACTCAAGAAGAGTCGGCATTTCAATTTCCTTCAATAAGTTTTCCAACAGCAAGTCTTGTCTTACCCTTCTCAGCTTCTGAACTAACTTATGTTCTAATCTTTGGTTTCTTGCTAATCTTTTCAGCTTACTTACTCAAAAAAATAAAAGTTAGAAAGAAAAGAGAAAGGGAAGAAATAGTGAATTTGCTGTTTGACATAAAGAAGGAGATTAAAAGAGGGAAAATAGAACATCCTATGCAAGCTTTTAATTTTTTGGTGGAAAGAGAAAGAAAATAACTACTTAAGTTTCTTTTCTACTCGCTTAAGCTTCTCTTCTATATTTTTCTTCATTTCTTTGTAAGCTGCAAGGCTTATTATTCCTTCTTCTTTCTCTTTCTCTAAAACTTCTAACATCCTCAATAATCTTTCTCTTTCTCTCACGAGCTCTTCTTTAGCTTCCTTCTTCTCCTTAACTTTTTCGGCAACCCTACCTAAAGGAACTATGTAAGGTCTTAAAGCAGGCATCTTCTTTCGGGTTAGAAGAATCGCTATTGGTATTAAGATGGAGAAAGCTAAAATTAGTGCCATTAGCCAAATTGGAAACACAGGCTTAACTGCAGCTTTTTTAACTTGAAGCTTGCTTAGCAAATCTCTAGCTCTATCTATTAGATTTCTAGCTATCCTTACATTTTCTAAAGCATCCTCAAGCTTGTTGTTCTTTAAATTATCTTCAGCCAGTTCTATCTGAATTCTTATATCTTCTATAAGAGGCATTACAAGAGATACATCTTTTCCTTCTTTTTCAGCTTTTTTAACATCTTGCTCAAGCAAAGCCAATTCAGATTTGAGCTTGCTTATCTCATCCCTCAAAAGTTCTTCTAAAGACTTGAACACAGTTATTACAGCATATTTTTGATCGCTTACCACGCCTGAGAAAACCGTTAGGGTTATTCTATGCTCACCCAGATTGGCATTAGCTGGTATGTTAAAAGTTATGAGAAAGACTGTGCTGTTTCCTGGAGGTAGATATCTAATAGTTTCTGGCGTTATATTATACCAGGTTATAGGAATTCCGAAAATTAGGAAAGTTACGTTTTCAAGCTCAACTTCTCCTATATTCTTTACTATCACACTTTCAACTTTTGAGGCTCCTCTAACCACGCTTATATTCTCTCTATAGCTTATTATTCTAATTTCAGCAGCTAACTCTGCTGTTGGAGCTGGTGCTACTGCTGCAGCTGTTGGCACGTAAGTAGGATAGGTATAGGTAATGGTGGGTGTTACTGGAGGAAGGGTTGGTATAGTAATGTTAGGAGGTATTACTTCTTTTGCTAAAACTGTGAAAGTTTTATTCGCAATTAAAGGTGGTTGAACATTATCATAAGTCATTTTAACAGTAAGCGTGTAAGTTCCTTGAGGCTGAGTAGTGAAAATATAGGCTTGTTTGGTTATAGTTTGGTTGGAAAGAGCGGGGGTATAGAACCATCCAGATTCATAGTAATAGGTTTCATTTATCCCAGAAACCCACCATTCAAGAAACACATCTTGGGAAACCTCCCCCTTATTCTCTATCCTTATGTTAAAATCTAGGTAATCACCTTGCCTAACCTCATTTTCCAATAGGTCAATCCATAAGTCGTAAGGACCTCCTCTTGCAACTCTAAATGCTTTAAGTTTAAGAGTCTGGAATTCTCCTTGGGTAGCGTTAACCACAGCTAAATACATACCACTTGGAGAATCTGCTGACATAGACCGTTCATAAGTGTAGAAACCTGTCATCTCTTTTTCCATGTTAGCAATCGTATCAGTAAAGTAAAGCAAACCATCAGGTCTGTAAACAGTTAAGTTAATAAAATCAGCATCAACAGGCTTTCCTTCTCCATTATAGGTTAAAATCCCAAATTTCATGAGGTTATCAGGATACCATACTACCGCAGTCTCTATATCAGCGAATAAGCCAGTAACTGTAACTGTTCTTGAAAGAACTTCAAAACTATGATTTTTAAGAATAGAAAAAGTCTCGTTTGCTACATCATCAAAATAGCTTGAGGTTGAGATCAGAGTGTAAGTTCCTAGAGGAGCATCAGAAGCTAGAATAAAGCTTGGTAATGGATAGATTGTTCCATCAGAGTTTGTTTTGTATGAAGAGTAATAAGTAATGTTTCCGTTTGGATCTTCTATCATGAATTCTACGCTAACGTTTGCTACTCCTTCATCATTTAGGTCTCTAACGCTATAATAAATAGATCCTTGGTCTCCTTGGTAATACCTATCAGAAAGTGTAGAAACTAGAATATTAAACTTATAATAAATTACAAAACTTGAATCCTTAATTCCAATATTTCCTACATTATCCCTTGCATAAATGCTTACATTGTACCTCCCTCTTTGGCTTGTGTTTCCAGCTTTGTACTTGAAGTACCAGCTAGTTAAATTCCCGCTTTCATAAGTCTTAACCATCTCATAGGGTTGAACGGTTCCATTTGGTAGAGTAATATTTAACTTTACCCAAGCCATTCCAGTTCCTGAACGGTCTGTTGCATTAACAAAAAATTCTATAGAGCTTAATTGCTCAGTTTTATTTGGTTTTATTTCCACTTCAACTATAGGTTCAACAAATGGAAGCAAGCTCACAACTAGAGTTTTGTTATCTGGGCTTGCATCTTCTACAGCATCTACTACAAAAGTTGAATTGTATATGCCTGGAGGAACTCCTGTAACATTATAGGTTACAGAGAAAATATGAGAGCTATGGGCATTTACAGAAAAACTAGTTTCACTTACCTTGGTATAATTTCCTTCTTCAGGTGAGATAGTGAAGTTGATGTAAGTATTTCCTAAGTTGGTTACGTTCACTTCACAAACCAAACCTTCGGGTGGAGTTTCAGACCTTTGGCAATAGGTTGGATGCATGTCCCATGTTCTATTAGCAGGTACAATCACCTCAACTTCAAACCAATTCCATCCATCATTGCTTGAAGAAATATTCACACTTCCATTGTAAACTCCCGCTCCATACCCTAAAGGAACACTAACATTAATAGAAATACTTTGATTACTTCCTGCAGGAATGATAGAAATATTAGGAGGAATGAATTCTACGATGAAATTCTGACATACTTCGCCAGAGATGCAATTAAAAGTGATATTTTGCAATGCATCATTTCCCATTGAAAGAATAGTAAAGTTACCTAAATAGTCTTCTGACCCATCAGGAATCGTTCCTGTAATGTTAGTCTCGCTAACATTAATCAACGGATTTGAGACTACAGTTACTGTTATAAAAGTCTGATTTGTTCCTAGAGAATTATCTGGTTGAGTCCAATTCGCTTTAACATACACATAATAATTTCCTGGTGAAGTTTTTGCTGGAATGGTTACACTAAAGCCTTTTATACAAGTTTTTCCTTTGGTTAAATTACCACAATCTTCAAAGCTAGAATTAGATATCCAAGCAGTAGGTAAACTTAAACTTAGGTTGACAAACCTTGCACTACTGTTTCCTATATTCGTAGCATTTACTTGAAATTCAAAACTTTCGCTAGTAGTCTGGCTTATATTGCCTGCAACATAACTTTGGATGCTAGGAGTTACAGAAACATTTGTTTTAGCAGGTACAATCACCTCAATTTCAAAAGTATCCCATCCATCATTTTCAGCAGAAACATTTACACTTCCATTATAAATTCCAGCAGCATAGCTTAATGGAACACTAACATTAATAGAAACACTCTTTTTTGAACCGATGAGTAGGCTTGAAATATTTTCAGGAATAAATTCAACGCTAAAGTAAGTACAAGCTTCGCCGGAAATACAAGAGAAAGTAATGTTTATTAGTTGATCATTCCCTATGGAAGAGACGGTAAAGTTACCAATTATATTCCAAGTACCATCTGCTCCTTCTCCACTAACTTTTACTTCTTCAACATCTATTTTTGGGTTAGGTTTTACAGTAACATTTACCTGAGTTTTATTAGAATCTATACTTCCATCAGGATTCTTCCAAGTTACCGAAACATTAAATGTATAATTCCCTGGAAGAGTTCCATTTGGTACTGTTATTTCAAAAGCCTTTGAACAATAACTATTTTTGTCTATATCCCCGCATTCTTCTAAAGTGCTATTAGCTTGCCAGCCATCCAAAAGCTCTAAGCTTATGTTCGAAGAATAAGCAGTACCATTTCCTATGTTTGTGGCATTAGCTGCTATTTCAAAACTTTCACTCTGATATAAGGTTATGTTTGAAACTATTGGATTCTCTGGCTCAACTTTTATGCTCATATTAGTTTTTCCAGGCTCAGTTGTAAACGTATCTGTATCATTCCCAAAATTACCATTTTTTGTAACATTGCAAGTTAAGATATAAGTTCCTTCTTGAAGAGGAGCAGTGAAATTTACAGAATAAGTCCCGTTATTATAATCTATTTTATTAACCACTTCTGTAGAATCATAACTACAATTTATAGTTGCTCCTACAATCCAGCCATCTTGTCTAAAATTCTTAACATAAATATCAGCTATCACAATTGAACCAACCATAGGTTTTTTGTTTCTTATAGTAAGAGTAACATTAAGTACGTCAGTAACGTTGAAGTTAAGAATAGTAAAATTGAGAAGTTCATAATTTTCTGTGTAAGTGGTAAAATTAATTGTCCAGATACCAACGGTAGCATCATTTGCTAACACAAAAGTATTCGTGAAAACCTTATTTCCAGCTATTTCATCACCATGAGTCCCATCATCATACAAAATTATTGTTTGATCATCCTCTTGAGAAGAAGTTCCCATATCTAGAGTTGCGTTTACATGTTTTGTAAGATTATAAGGATCACTCGAAATATTTGCAGTTATTAGAATGGTCTCATTCCTGTTATAAATAGTAGCGTTGGTTTGTGGAACTATGCTTACATACCATTTTTCAGGAAGAGAGGTAATAATTATTACAGGATTAGCTAATTTATTCCTTAAATCCCTAACTAAAGTATAATCTCCTCCATTGTCCTTGAAATGGAGGACTGCTGTTTCAATTACGGAACTTCCAGGTTGTATTGTCGTTTCGTTTAGTTGTATACCGATTTTATTTCTTGAGCTACTGTTTGGGACCCAGAAATTTGAAGTACCAGTTTGGTTAAATTGAATAATTCCTGTATGAAAACTATTAAAGACATCTGAAGCATACCACCAACCTGGTTGAGAAGTATTTCCAAAATTTGATTGCCAATCTGAGCCGAATGCTCTTACAGCATCTATTCCTATTGCTCCAGCAAAAGTCGAATTCCTAACTATTTCATTATTTCCAATATTAGTAAAGTTAGTTTCAATTTTTATCCATGGATTTTCCGGAAAATTGTAAAAAATATACCTCTTAACAACAAATCCAGTATTAGTTTTTTCCCCAGAATCCCAAAAAGTTTCGTATCCTTTTTGCTCGACAACAAGCCTTACAGCTCCTGAGTATTTTAGAGTTGCATTATTCCTAAAATCAAAACTAAAGTTATGAGTACCATTTGAGTATTGCATATACTCTATCGTCCTTTCATTTTCAGAAGGTATAAACCAGATGTCATTTATCGGTCCCTTTGCCCTATATAGGCCAGAGGTGTCCTCCCCTCTTAAAGTATCTACCCAAAAAGAAAAATCTGAAGTATTTACATTAAACTCTTCTCCATTCCAAGAATAACTTAGGTTTGTAGGATAGTTGGGCTTTTCCTTAGCACCATTCTCCAGAGTATCATAGTAAACGAAGAAAATTCTTTTTTGGTTTGCTTGAGTAGTACCGTTCATTAAAAATACCAGCGTTCCTATAGCATTGCTTGAAGGATTAAAATTATCATCCTTGTCAAACTGACTTGGTAGTTCATAGAGAACATTTCCATTCTCATCATACTCTATTACTCTTGTAGAATTTTCATCAAAAGTTCCAGAAGGCAATAAATCAGTAAAGTTAATCTTAATCTCAATGGGCCAATCTTTTCTTTCATACTTTGTCGAATTAATCTCAAGCTTAAACCTATAGTGCCAAGAAATGTTCCACCATTCGAAATTACTTTGAGCTTGACCAAAGCCAACAAATCTTCCAGTAATTCTAAAGCTGAAGTAATAAGCTAGAAGAGTTAGAAAAGTAAGAGTAATCGAAAGAAGAACATAGACTAGCAATTTTCTCATAATTTAATATTTGGTTATTCTAAGTTTATTTTTAGCTTCAAACAATTCTAACCCTTTTTTCAGCCATTTCAAGGATTTTTCTAATCTCTTCATCCTTAAAAAGGAGAACTATTTGAAATTTTATCCTTTCTTTTCTGACTTTTATTTTTGCATTAAACATATGCACATAGATTTTTTGAATGTAAATCGGTCCAAAATCAAATTCTTCTATTGCCCTGTATGCATTTACTGAAATAGAAGGAGAAGTCCACCTGAGTTCAGCACCAAAAAGCTTAACTAAAGAAGAAATGTAATAACCTTGTAAAATGTTTGCAAGCTCTAGCAAAACAGGTAAATTTTCGTCACTCAGTGCCTTGTAATAACCTATTTTCTTGTGTAACAATAAGTCAGCTAACTTAAGTATATCCTTTAAACTTGATGCTAAAAGGATAACGCCATTCAAGCTCCCAAACATTTTTGTATAGATTAGGGTAAATGAAATTTCTTTTGGATTTAAAAATCTTGGAACTTGGTTTATCCATATTCTTTTTATAGAGCAAGACAAGATCTTAACTTCTTTTCTTATCATTTGAGAGAGAGCTTCAACACTATTTTTTGTGCTTAAAACCCAAATATCGCTAAGTACTTTCTTTTCGATAGAAGAAAGCTTCATTTGTTTCACTTCATTGCTTTTTTAACTCTTTTAACTAGATTCTGAATATCAAAAGGTTTTGTTATATAATCCAGAACCTTAAGCTTTTCCAGCTCTTCCTTTCCAACTTCTGATAATCTTGCCACCGTAAGAAAAACTATCTTCAAATCCTTTGTTTTTGGATTCTCCCTTATTTTTTTGGTAGCTTCTTTTCCTGTCATCCCTGGCATCATCAAATCCATCAGAATCAAGTCTGGTTTTACTTTCTTCAATTTCTCCAGGCATTCCTTTCCGCTATAAGCTACTATTATATCAAAACCTTCTTTTTCAAGAATGCTCTTGACAAGCTCTACCATCGATTCTTCATCATCTACTATCATTACTTTTTTCTTCACATTTTAAATTTGGGATTTTAAATTAAAATTTTAAAAACTTTTAGAAAAATTTATATTTTGCTTTATATACTTTTTAATTAATGGGGTTGTACGAAGATGTTAAACAAATATTCCTTGAATTGCTTGGGGAAGATGCGACTAAAGTTTTAGATACATTTGAAAACCCAAAGCTTTACCCAAAAGAATTTCTCGACCAATGCAAGTATTTTCTTTCAGAAGTAATTGGCGAAAAGCTTGCGGAAGAAAAATTGAAACCCCTATATAGAAAGTATAGGAGTTTAATACTCGGGAAGAAAGTCGAGAAATTAATTTTTCCTGTAAAAAAGCTTAAGGAAGGAGAAATAAGTGGAAGAGTTAAAAAACATTTTGATAATATTAGTAAGTTGCTTATACTTACTTGGAATTTTTCTACTTTTTAGTAAGCCCCTAATGCCTGAGGTATATATCGAAAATTTAAATCTACTAGTTTTATCCCTTCAAGCTTTTATCCTTTTACTTCTTATTGCTCACAGAAATTTGAGAATTTATTTGGAAAGTAGGAGCGAGATTTTTCTGACTTACTCACTTTCTTTCTTTTTTTATTCTTTCCTATTTCTTGGAATGATTTTCCAATCTTTGGGTTTTTGGTTTGCAGATATGAGGAAGCCAGGTATTTTCCTTCTCTGGAGACAATTCAAAATAATTTGGATTAGTGGAATTTATCTTGCTCTTTCAAAAACACTTTTCGAGAGAAAAAAATTTTCTCTGGTTTCAACTTTTCTTTTGGGTTTAGCAAGCTACTCCTGGTTCTTCTACGGCTTATTTTTCAGCGGTGTAAAGAATTCGATAGAATTTACGATGTACGGTTTTCTCTATTTTCTGCTCACCCCCTTTTCTTTTTGTGTTGGCATTCTATTCCTTTGGTATGGTAAAAAGAATAGACTACTTTCTCCAAAATATCTCAGCTACGGATTTATTTTATTAGGAATAACTTATATGGCATGGTCGCCTTGGCATTTAACTTCCCTCTACTTTGTTTGGTTTACCATTTTTAATATCTCTCTAGTTTTTCTGTTGATAGGATTTTCTTTGGCTTCTATAGAAAGACCTAGCTCTTCTTGAATTTTATTGGTAGAGTAAAGTAAAACTTACTTCCCTTTCCGACTTTACTTTCAACCCAAATTTTTCCTCCTAGTAGCTCAACCAACTCTTTGCAGATCGATAGACCCAATCCAGAGCCCTTGTGAGCTCTTGTGTAAGGTGATTCTATTTGGAAAAATCTTTCGAATATTTTTTCTTGAAACTTCTCAGGTATACCTATTCCTGTATCTTCCACGCAGAATTGAATAAAATCATCTTTTCTCGAGGCATGAATAGTTATTTTTCCTTTGGGCGTGTATTTTATGGCATTCGTAACTAAGTTTAATATTATTCTATGCAGTTTATCTTCGTCTGTTTTAATAACAGGAAGATTTTTTTCTAGCTTGAGAACAAGCTTCAGGTCTTTCTTTTTTACTTCTTCTTCAACCTCTTCTTTAATCCTTCCGACTAACTTATACAAATTAACTTTTCCTATTTCCAGCTTAATAGTTCCTAAATCTATCCTCGAAAGGTCTAGCATATCATCTACTAGTCTTGCCAATCTTTTAGTCTCTTTCTCGATTATTTCCAGATATTTTTCTCTCTTTTCTTTATCGGAAATTATACCTTCGGACTTTAATAGCTGAGAAAATCCGGAAATCGCGGCTAGAGGTGTTTTAAGCTCATGAGCTGCCATAGAAATGAATTCATCTTTTTTTCTATCTAACTCTTTAAGCTCTTCAAATGCCCTTTTTAACTTCTCATGCGATTTTCTCAACTCCTCCTCTAGTCTTTTTCTTTCAGTGATATCTCTAAATATGACTAAATCTCCAATAATTTTACCATCTTCTTTTATAGCAGATGCATTTATCTCAACATACAGAATTCTTCCATCTTTTCTTATGATTTCAATTTCATACGGCTTTATTTCCCCTCCCATCAACCTTGCTGCAAAATTCTTAAGAGTTATCAAAATACTCTTTCTCGTTAATAATCCTGCTCTTGCAAAATGCTCTCCTATTAATTCTTTTCTTTTGTATCCAGTCATTTCTTCAACTTTTTTGTTCGCCATTATAATTTTTCCTCTCCTATCCAACAAAACAATAGGGTCAACAGCATTCTCAAAAAGATTTCTAAATCTTTCCTCAGATTTTCTCAACTCTTCTTCCATTCTTTTTCTTTCAGTGATATCTCTAAGGATTCCGTAATCGGCTGGTTTGCCCTCATACTCGTGAATGAAAGCACTTATCTCGACAAAAATTTCCCTTCCATCTTTTCTAAGCAATTTTGCTTCATACCTGTGGGGTACTTTTTCTCCTCTTAATCTTTTTTCATAATTCTCTTCTATTTTCTTTCTAAGTTCTTTTGGAAATAATTTAAGGAAGTTTCTTCCAACCAATTCACTTTTTCTATAACCCAGTATTCGAGCAAGAGCTCTATTGACAAATTTTACCTTTTTATCTTGAATAATACATATACCATCCCTCGCCTCTTCAACAATAGTCCTGAATTTTTTCTCCGATTTTCTCAATTTTTCTTCAATTTCCTCAATCTTAGTTAAATCCTCTACGAAAATCATTACCTTTTCTATCTTTCCTAGTTCATTTTTTAGAGGTAGACCTATGAACTTTCTAACCGTTCTCTTTCTTCCATAAAAAGAAACATACTCTATCGGGCCTAAAGAAAATGCTTTTCCTTTAAACGCTTTTCTAATCTTTTTTGAAATTCCAATTTTAACATAAGTAGGTAGTTTAAATACGTTTATTCCTAAAAATTTCTCTTTACTTATTCCAGCAATCCTGAGCATCGCAGGGTTGACATACTCTATCAGACCTTTCCTATTTATTACAAAAACGCCGAAAGGAGCTCTTTTAACTATTTCTTCATTAATCTTTTTTGCTGCAAGAATACTCTCTAGTAACTTTTTTCTCTCACTTATATTCCTTAAAAAAATCAGGAGGCCAAAAATCTCAGAATCTTTTCGAATAAGTTTTCCATAAGTTTCTACTGGCACTATTCTCCCATCTTTTCTCTTTATCTCAACCTCAAAGATAGGAGTTTTTCCTTTGAGTGACACGATTAAATTCATTTTTTCGCAAAGCGGCCAGTATTTCTTCAAAATTATTCTCCTTAGATTTTTTCCAATCATTTCTTTAATCTTATAGCCTGTGAGCTTTTCAGCAGCTTTGTTCGCATAAATGCATACACCAAAAGGATTGCAGAATATTACCGCATCTTTCAAATTATCTAAAACAGCCTTGTAAAATTTAATTTCCAGCTTACCTTTCATTCAATAAAAAATTTTTATTTTGGAAATATATGGTTTTGCTCGAATTTTCTAAGGAATGGGAAGCGATTGAGTACTCTCCAACTGCTATGAGGAGTAAACCTCCAAAAAGAGAAAAGTAAAAGACCTCTTCATTAAAAGCTAAGGCTAAATCCAAAGAGCTTAGAGTCAAAGAAAAACCGAGGATTAAAAAGCTGATGTTTTTTGTAGGCTTGTCTAGGAAAATAAATAGCAAGCCAAAGATCATGCTAATTAATAATCCCCCTAAGTATACCATTAAGTTTTTCCCTTGATGACAGTAGAGTTCAGTGTAGCTTGAGAAAGAAGAGAGGTCAAAAGCTATAGATCTTCCTGTTTTGCACCCTAAGCAAAAGGCGATACTCAAATGAGAAATTTCATGGATGTAGATCAAAGCGCAAAATACAAGTAAATTTATTAAAACTATGTTTAAGATCTCTTTTTTCATTAGATCACCATTACTGAGAATAACTTTAAAGCTTAAATCTCTTTCAAATTTTTAAGCAAAAAATTTAAAAATTTAATTATGAAAAAAATAAAGCTCGAGCAAATTCAAGAAGCTAGCAAAAGAATTTTCGAGATTTCTTCGGAGATACACCTGCTTCAAGATGAACTAGAAAATTTGCTTTCCTTAATAGATAAAAATTCCCTTGAATACCAAAAAGGGAAGATTTCAAGAGAAGTTTTTGAGTCTAATGAAAAAAGGTTGAAAAAGGAGAGTGCTTTAAGGATAAAGAAAATTAATCAGCTAGTTAAAGAAGGATTAGAATTGCTTAAAAAAGCTGAAAAGGAGATTAAAGCTCAAAAAGCTTAGGTTTTTATATGGAGGTAATTAAAAAAATCGATTTGAGTTCAATAGAAGAATTCATGAAAGAAATAGTAGCTTCTTCTTCCCAAATAAAATTGCTTCAAGAGGAGCTTGAAGATGTGATATTACATGCAAACGAGAATGAAAAACTTTTTTCTGCTGGAAAAATTTCAAAGGAAGTTTATAAGAAGAATAAAGCAAGGTTAGTAAAGGAGAAGAATCAACTAAGAAAAAAGATAAACGTGGAGTTGAGTAAATTGATAAAAATAATCAACGAGACAAAAAAATTAATGGAAGCAAACCGAATTTAAACTTTTAATTTTTTAAGTTCGTTCAACAATTTCTTTTTCCTTTCGATTTGGCTTTCTTTAGCTTTTCTCTTAACTTTTTTTCTTCTTTTCTTCTCTTTAGCCTTTCTCTTTCTCTCAATTTTCTTTATCTCTTCCTTTAATTTTTCCTTCAGTTTCTTTTCCTTTTCTTTCTCAGGTACAACCTCCTTAGATTTCTTAACTTCTTCCTTTTTAACTTCCTCCACTTCTTCGGCACTTCTTTCAGTTCTTCCTTTCACTTCTTTAGCAGCTTCTTCCTTGCTCTCTTCAATTGGTTTTTCAGTTCTTTCCTTCAGTTTCTTTTCCTCTTCTTTACTCTCAACTTTTTTCTCAACCTCTTCTTTCTTTTCTTCTTCCTTACTTTCAACCATCTCTTCAACTTTCTTTTCCTCTTCTTTAACTTCCTCTTTTTCTGCACCACCAACAAACTTCTCCAATTTTTTCCATTCTTCCTTTAACTTTTCCTCTATCTCTTTAAGCTTCTTCTCGTTAGCTCTTTTAACGTTTTCATATTCTTCTTTGCTTATCCTCTTCTCTCTAAACTGCTCTTTCAAAGATTCTAGGAATAAGAGGATATTTTCCCTTTCTCTTTTCAGGCTAATTATAGTCTCTGGAAGCTTTGTTTGGAGTAAGGGTAAAACTTTATCTATTTCATCCAACCTTTTTCTAATTTCAATCAAATCCTCTCTTATAACATCCAAATCTTTCTTACTCACATAACTTTCTAACTTTGTATTTAATGCATCAACGCTCTTAATCAATTCTTTTAAGCTTTCATCAATCTCATCTTGCTTAGCCTTATAGACCACAAACTCATCCAAACTTTTGCTCAAATCTATGAATATCCTTTCTGTTTTAGCTCCAACTCTCTCTATATACCTTACTGCTTCCTTTACCTCATCTACTCTCTTTTGCACATCTCTTGTAACTTTCATCAAGTTTTCAATACTCCCTATAGATTTAAGAATCTCATAGACTTTGTTTATTTTTTCAGCTAGATCCTGAGACTTCCTCTCGAGCTTTTCAAGAGTTAGTTGATGCTTTTCTATTATATCGTTAAACTCTCTGAACTTCTTGTTTATTTGCTGAGGTTTTATTTCCGAAATTTCATCCTCGATCTTTTCCATTTTTACCATAGCTTCTCTCAAGCTCGCGTCTGTTTGGAAAACCATAGACCTCAATTCCCCAATATTCTCAGAAAGCGTTCTTATAGTCTCATCTGTTGCTTGCTTAGCTTCCCTAATTGTATCGATCATAAGCTTTAATTTCTCGATTTCTACCATCGCATCGCTTTTTACCCCCTCTTTTTCTTCATAAGTTTCAGTGGGAGCTACAGGTTGAGTTTGAACTTCATATACAGATTCAGCTTGGGTCCCATAAGGAGACTCGCTTTCTTCTTTTTTCTTCCTCCCAAAAATTCTTTGAAAGAATCCGATTTTAGGTTTCTCCTCTTTTCTTTCTTCCTTGCTCTCAGCAGCTTTTGCTTCTCCCCTCTCTTTTTCCTCTTCAATTTTTGCTTGGGCTAGTTCTTCTGCAATCATCTCTCCAACAGTTTTCTCTTCACTTGCTTCTTCAGATTTTTCCTCCTCTTTAACTTCTTTCTTCTCATCCTTTTTTGTTTCAACTCCTCCCTCTTTTCTAACTTCCTCTCTACTTTCAACTTCTTTCTCCTCTTCCTCAACTTTTTGCTTTAATTTAAGCTTACTTCCCCCAATTTTTTTCTCTATCTCTTTCAATCTCTTCAAATACTTTTCTTTCAACTCTCGATAACTTTTCTCCGAAATATTGGCCTTCCTGTACTCATCTTCAAGATAACCTATCATTTCCTCCAAGTCTCTTTTTTCCTTCATTAGATCTTCTTTAACTTCTTTCCTCTTTTTCTTAACTTTCCTCCTTTTTTTTCTCGCTATTTTAACCACCCAACCTCTCAATCCTCTTTTCTATCGATTCTAAGTAAGTTTCTGCCATTCTGAATGCACCTGTCTTAATCTTATCCTTAGCTATGTTAAGCTCGATCTCTATATCATAAGTGTCGATCTTCTTTTTCTTCAACTCCTCTATTTTCTTCTCGAACTCCTCTATTTTCTTATTTAGTTTCACATATTGATTAATTTCATCGTCTGTTAGAGCGAATGGTGAGTGTAGCAATGGCCTGAAGCTAATGAACCATGGTTTTCCATAGTTATACTCTGGGTTCTGGAACAGTCCAGTTCCTATGGTAAGCTTAGTAACCTTAGAAGCATAGTCAGCACCATACTTCGATTTAACCCTTCCTATATCTCCTTCATACTTGGTTCTTAGCTGGATTTCGTTTGCGATATTTGCTCTTATTGCTCCCTTGAAATCTAGTAAAACTTGTGAAATTAAGAATAGACCAATTCCCCACTTTCTGAATTCTCTGCAAGCTCTTTCTATGGCTACATAACCTCCCTTCCCTCCATATTTTGGCAACAGCCTGTGAACCTCATCGTATACTAACAACAGCTTAATTTCTTTAGATTCAGGAGGTCTCATGTCGAATATGGCTTGAATGCTTCTTCTGACAAATCTGTCGAGCTGCTCTGGTTTGAGTCTGTTCATCACGAACACGGTGATTTCTCCAGGTCTCATGTACTTCTTAATATCTATTGGCATATCTGGGTCCTCAACCAGTACTATGTTAGTCTTGAATCCTCTTGCATCAGTTGGTTTCAATCCAAACTTTGGATAGAGGTCAAGCATAGCCTTGAGTCTGCATGGTTTCATGAAACCAGTCCATTGAGCAGTTGGGTCAAATACTATTACAGGAATCTTTCTCTTTAGCAGTTCTTCTGCACAAACCATTGCAGAGACAGTTTTACCAGATCCAGTACCACCCGCAGCTATAGAATGCATTATTAGTTGAGACAAGTCAAGGTAAGCTTTAACATTAGTTTCAGCTATTTTTCCAACCTCTATTGAATTGGGCCCAGGCTGAGGCAATTTCTTAAATTCTACAGGAGCAATATACCTTGCTTTAGCAGCTTTAGCAGCTCTATAAGCAGCTATCCATTTCATTCCTATTATAATGGAAGGAATGCCAACGAACAAGATTATGTAAGTTAACCAATGCATGAAAATAGTTCTTAAGATAAATAGCGGCAATGGCAAAACAGTTACATCAAAATTGTCTGAAGCAGTTGCATACTTAGTTCCATACCAATAGGTTGCATTCACTTCTATCAGATACTTACCTTCTGGCGTATCCTTTGGGATTTGAATACTCTCTCTATAAGTTAAAACTGTCCTTACTGCTTTAGTTTCCTTGCTCGTTGTTATTACCTTACTTGGATCGTACAAGGATCTTATGGTGTAGGTTACTGTTATATCCTCAATTTTCTCGGTTTGACCCATGTTTATTAGCTTAACTTCAAAAGTTAGATTTTGTCCAGGATTTACAGCTTTTGAAAGTGCAGTTACCTTTACGTCTAGCAATGGCTCTAGAACGGATTTAACAGTAATGGTTACCGGTATTCTATCCTCTACATCACCAGCTTTAACTACTATGTCACCAGTATAAATTCCGGGTGCTATGGTTACTGGAGCATAAGCTCTTATAGCTGTTGTTCCCAAATCTTTTGGACCTACGTTAAACACAGGCTTTTGAATGGTTAGGAGTTGAAATGCAGGACCTTCTACGGTTATTCTTACGCTGATAGTTTTGTCGAGATTATTGGTTACATGGATGGAGAACAATTTTTCTTCTCCTGGTACTAGAGTAGTTTCTAATAAAGTTGACTTAATTTCTACAGGAGCTAGAGTAACGTTTGCCCCACCAGGCCCAACTCCAGGAGGTATGGCAGGAATTGCCGGCAAGGTGATGGAGGGTGCAGCACCTGCTGCGGGAGGAATTACTGGAGTGGGCGCAGGTGGTAATGTAGGACAGTCGGTTGGGCAATTATTAGTCGATTCTCCATATTCACTTTCACATTCCCCGTTTCCACAAATAAATTCAGCTATTATGTAGGCACCAGTTAAATCAGTTAAATTGGCTTTTACATAGAATGCTGATAAGTTAACTGAGTTATCACTGTTATCTCTGTTCGGATTTGTAATTCTTACCCATAGGTTGTTTTGAGCGGTTGTTATCTTTGAAGTCCAATTTCCTCCATACTTGTAAATTCCTATCCTAGTTGGGTCATAAATAGGAACATTGCACCCACCTTCAACACAATCTGAAAAGTTTATGTATAAAATTGAGTAAGATGGTTTGAGAATCGTGTAAACATAAATTGATTTAATTGCACTACTAGTCATTCTTACTGGAGGAATCTCTCCAAATATTATCGGGTTGAAGTAGTTTTGAGTTAAGCTCAAATTGTACATTTCTATTCTATGAGTAAATCCAAATTCTTTAAGCTGGATTTTTAAATCATATGATTTTGCATCTATAGTTTCATTGTAATAACCAGTAGTTAGGTTTGGACCAAAATCGAACCTAGTTATGTTTGTACCCACGTCAAAGAATGTGAAATTAAGATTGATTGGAGGTTCGCCCAAAAGTTCAACATTCTTTGCATACCCACTAAATATAACTGTCGGGTAAATCTCAAAAGTTTTAGTTTCAAGAGCACAATTTCCTGAAAGGTCACAAGCAGTTACATTTATAGTATAATTGCCCAATTGAGAGGTATTCGAGAAGTTGAATTCGTATAAGTAAGTATCATCGGCTTTTGAAACAAAAGTTAAAGTAATTTTTTCAGTTGAATTGTCAGGGTATTTAATAGTTCCGCTCACATTCTTTATTCCACCTGCTTCTACTATACTCGCCCTTATGTTTACCGTAGAGTTTGCAGGTATTCTTACAGGTATTATTAAGGTTATGAGGGGTGGTACGTTGTCCTTATAAACTATTGAATCCTCTTCTACATCACTCCTAACCAATACCCTTGTTCCGTTATAAGTAGCAGTTATATTCAAGCTATAAACTCTAGCTATAGCTAGGTCAGGAGCTATAAATCTAACTCTCCACAATTTTTCTGTACTGTTGTAGAAAGCTAGGCTAATGTTTGCGAATTTTGAAATAGTGGAATTGAATATAGAAACGTTAAAGCTTACGTTTTGAGTTACATAACTTGAGTTTGCACTTATGTTTACCTTTGCTTCAACAGTGTCGTTTGGAAGTATTCCTGTTAAGGGTTGGACTTTTGTCGGATAAACTATTTTAACCTTGTAGACACTAACAAACATGCTTACAAAAGTTGTTTGCATTTTAACAGAAGCATTTTCTCTTAATGCACCTGTAATATTGCTTATTATAGTTCCTGTATAGTTTGTATCATAGGGTATATCTGGAGACGAATAGTTTATATAAACCGTCTTTTGACCAGCATATGGTAAAGTAATTTCACTTTCACTCAATCTTAAGTAAGATTTAATCGTTCCATTAACTACCAAACTCAAGTTTATCTCAGCATTTCCTGTATTTATGATAGTTAAACTTCCAAAGTAGCCAGTATCATTTTGTAAAACACTTCTATGAATTTCTTTTTCCACATGTTCCCAAGAGATGTTAACAGGGACGCTTATGTAAATTGGTAGGTAAGCTGCTTTACCATTCCAACTTATTTCTATACTTCCATTCCAGGTCCCTGTTTGATAGTTAGTTGGAACTTTAATGCTTACATTAACCTTTCTCGTCTCCCCAATCGGAATCAAAGTGAAATTACTTGGTTTAAACGAAACGTTAAAGTCTTCACATACTTTCCCACTCTTACACGTTATGCTTACATTTGTTACATTCTCATTTCCTATAGATTTCAAGGTAAAGCTTGCATTTCCTATACTTCCACCAGGAATTATCTTGGTTATATTATCTTCTAAAACTCTAAGCTTTGGATTTGGCGTAACATTTATTAAGATGCTCTTCCTGCTTGAATTATAGGTATTGTTAAGATTTCTCCATCTTGCAGTCAGGTTTATGTAGTAAATTCCTGCTTTAGTACCGTTTGGGATTATTATTTTGGTTAGGTTAGATTTAGAAGTCCACTTAAGAATAGTACCAAATTTGAAGAAGTCCGGTGTAGCACTTACATTGCTAGAAGAATTTATGGTTAGGTTAGAATCGAAAGCTCTTGAACCGCCAGTATTGTTTAGAGTAATATTAATCGTGAAGTTCTGACCATACTCGATTGTTATATCATCTGCCGTTATTACTGAAACATTCGGCAATATTTCTAGCCAGGTTGTTGCCGAACCTTCTACAGCTGTTGGTGAAGTACAAGCTTGTAAGGAACGAGTATCGTTTGCACATATTCTAATCAAGTGAATACCTTCCATGAGACTTATATAAGTTGTGTTATAAATATCTCCTGCAAACTTCTCCATGAATTGAATGTAGGTGGAACCGTTCGGTAGGGTTACATTTATCCATGCTTTATCAACAGCAAAGTTATCTGTTATCTTTGCTTGAACTGTCACATTTTCATAACCAATTTCGAATACAAGCGGTTTGATCAAAACATCAGTAATAATTGGTGGGATGTCCGTTACATTTAAGGTAATGTTTGTAATTCTTTCAGGTGGATTTGCAAAAGTTACGTTTCTTATTACTATTTTTACTGTATAAATTCCCTCTATAGCATTTGCAGGAACACTGTAATCTACGGTAACATTTCTTGAAATCTGTTTCTCTAGATCAAATGCTCTAGTTTGAGGAACTCCTGCAGGATAAGCTGAAATAAAGATACTACCATTTCCTTGCTTTAGAATTTCGAACGGTATCTTAACATTTCCTATGTTCTTTACAGTTATATTTCCTATAGTACCACTTGTATTCAAAGGCAAGAGAACTGTTCCAAATGTTTCTGGCTCTCTTAGCCAAGAAGTATTCAAAGGTATGCTTATATTCAAAAGCATTTCATCAAATCCAGCATTGCTTGTACTTGCTCTTATCTTAGTCCAATATATGCCTGGAGATTGACCAGCAGGTATGGTTATGTAAATATGGGAGAGCATGCTTTCTCCAGCGAGTAATAAGCCAGTTTCGCTTGGATTAATAGTCAAAACACATAGAGGACAATCTATTGCAAGATTTCCTCCTACTGCACTCAACTCAACATCCCTAAGTTCATCATTTCCAGAGGCTATGGTTGTTACATTCCCAACATAAGTTGTTGCATCATGAGGTGCCGTCTTGTTTATACTCTTTGGAGTAATTTCTACCACTGGGTTTGAAGAGACAGTTATTGAAGTTAAGTTTGAAGCATAATCTATTGAAAGATCAGGATTTCTCCAAGTTGAGATAACATAAGTTCTTATTAGCTGGGGTGCTGTTTTAGCTGGTACGGTAACTCTAAAGGTCCAATTACAAGATTGGCCAGCGTAAAGAGTTCCACATTCTTTTCTAGTTTCGTTATAAACCAGAGAACCAATAGGTTCTTCTTGATGAGTTAGATTAACCGAATAAGCAGTAGCTGGTCCAAGGTTAATGAACGTAACGTTTACTTCAAACGTAAAGCTTTGGGTTTGTGTTATACCATAGGCTACTATTTCTTGAGGTTCTTGTTTAACCAAGCCAGAAATCTTACCCCAAACGCTTAAAGTACCTACAAAAGTACTGTTGATGTTATATTCTGGTCCAGCATCCTTTGCGTATACCGTAACATTATAGGTTCCTCCTATTGGTGGAGTATAAATTGCTCTATAGGTTGCTTTGAAGAAACCAAAGCTTTCTTCGGGTACAGTAATGTTAGACATCGGAAGTATTACTGGTGTGCCATTTGGCATGGTTATATTTGCCCATGCGGAGACTACCCGATAATTATCTATTATAGTTGCAGTAATGTTTGTTGAGTTTAAGTTTGCTTCTATGCTTGAATTGGGTAAGAGCGAGGTATTATAAATCTTGGGAGGTTCTATATCTTTAACCCAAATAGTTTCTGTAGCTTCTTTTATATTTGCTGAATAGTATTGGGTAACATTATCACCTATCTTGCATTTGAATGTAATATTTCCTTTTTGTTCTGGAGTAAAGTTATAGCTTGCATAACCAGTGACATTAGTCTGATAACTCCCATTGAATATGTATTCAGTAGAAGGCTCCCACTTGTAAGAGAAGTTGACAGTATAATCAGAAATTCCAGCCTTGGACACGCTATCTTCAACTTTACAGGTTGGTGCAAAAGTATTTGGATAGGGAACTATTCCTGTAGGCGAAATCCAAATTACATCTGCTAAGCTTGTTATGATTATGCTTACATTATCTATTCCATCATCGTAGTAGGGTAGGGTTGCGACTGCCATTATTTGATGCGGTCCTGTCTTTTGTTCAGCAACTATTGATTGAGCCAAGAAAGTTTCCATTCCTTCAGCAATCTGTGCAGTCTCGTTATACCACTTAACACTTGGATTTAATTCTGCAAAACTTT